>Ga0208079_1000045_pt1 | contig 65849 bp, 70 predicted proteins | sample NGESurdeep092012_5_FD_184474 | JGI IMG/M metagenome (GOLD analysis project Ga0208079, IMG submission 184474) | Arctic peat soil microbial communities from Barrow, Alaska - NGEE Surface sample 210-2 deep-092012 (SPAdes) | ecosystem: Environmental > Terrestrial > Soil > Wetlands > Peat ... | reverse complement strand
AACGAGGATCCCCGTCCTTACGTGTGGCACAAGACCGCCGACGAGATCCTGGATTCTCTCAGTGGATATCTGACGCGGATTAGCGACTCAGGACACTAGTAGTTCACGACGAACCATTGCAGGCCGCTCTACCAGGGACTTCTGTTCATGACCGTTCGGGACGGTCCGGTGAAATCCGGCCCCGTTGTTTCCATCGTTGCGTACATTCGGTGCCGCCGGCTCGGCTGCAACCGGGTTCACTGATTTCCGTGATCCCTGGCATTCCTACCGCTTGCGGCGATTCCCTGACAGCCCGAATCCACGCAGGAGGCTGTTCGTCAGCGAGTTCGACTTGCGATAGACGGCCCGACGGGCATCGCGCTTCGCCAGGCCCTCGACCCCGCCGTTCTTTATTGCCTCGACGTTGCCGAGGTCACGGGCGGCTCGGTAAAACTGACTGCGGAGTGACTTATTGCGTGCCATCAATCTTCAAATTCTCCTCGAAGCCGAACGTTGTGACGAGACGCTATCCGACGAGACAGTGCAGTTCCGCCTGCGTTCGCTGGTGTTCCCCTCCGGCGGCAGAATCGGGGCTACCGATCGCCAGTTGCGCTCAGCCCCGCTTGAACAGCGATTGATGTGGACAATGGAGACAAGTGGCTCTTGTGGACACGTAAACATCAAGCTGTCCCGACCGCCATGAGCAATCAGGGTGCGCAAATGTGCGAAGTGGCCCGCTGGTTCAGATGGAGAGATCAAATGGGCCACTGATCGGACCCCGAACATCACGGAGAGCGCCGGAGGTGAGGTACGTGCGGCCGTGCCCGCAACCCGGGACCGTCCCGAACGTGTCGGCAACGGCCTCGATCGGTACTGTGGGTGGGTGCAGATCCCCTTCAGTGGTTCCCCACGCTCCTCCATCGGCGTCGAATGGGAGCTTGAGCTGGTCGACCACGAAACCGGCGAGCTGCGTTCGGGTGCCTCGGAGATCCTCGACCGGCTCGCCCATCGCGGCGGCGGCGAACACCCCAAGGCCAAGTACGAGCTGCTGGAATCATGCGTGGAGGTGATCACCGGCATCTGCAGCTCGGTTGGCGAAGCCCTTGCCGACCTGCACGAAACCGTCGAGGAGGTCCGCGGGGAGGCGGGCGCTCTCGGCCTCGAGCTCATGTGCTCGGGATCACATCCGACGACCGACTGGGCGACCCAGCAGGTCAGCCCGAATCCGCGCTATCACCAACTGATCGACCAGATGCAGTGGATGGCCCGGCAGATGCAGATCTTCGGAGTGCACGTGCACGTCGGCGTGCAATCGGGGAAGAAGGCCGTGTCGATCGTCAATGGCCTGACCGCCTACATGCCACACCTCCTGGCCCTGTCGGCGTCCTCCCCCTACTGGGTCGGCACCGACACCGGGCTCGCCTCCTACCGCTCCAAGGTGTTCGAGGGACTGCCGACCGCCGGACCCCCCTACCTGTTGTCCGGCTGGCCGGAGTTTGAGGAGTTCATGGAGACGCTCATCACTGCTGGCTCGATATCGTCGATCCGCGATGTCTGGTGGGACATCCGACCCCATCCGGACTTCGGCACCGTGGAGCTGCGCATGTTCGATGGCCTCCCCACGCTCTTGGAGGTGGGGGTGGCGGCGGCGTTGAGCCAGTGCCTGGTGGAGATGCTGAGCACCCAGATCGACCGGGGTCAGACCCTGCCGGTGCCACACATCTGGATCGTCCGGGAGAACAAGTGGCGGGCCGCCCGCTATGGCCTCGATGCCGACATCATCGTGGACGATCAGGGAGGAACCCAACCACTACGACAGTCCCTCATCGAGCTGCTGGCGGAGCTCGAACCGGTGGCCGATCGTCTCGGTTGCGCCGAACAGTTGGCCGGGACCCACGAGGTCTTGGCCCGCGGACCGAGTTACCAACGCCAGCGCAGGGTGGCCAAGAACCACGGCGGCGACCTGCACGCCGTCGTGGACTCCCTGATCGACGAGATGCGGACCGGGCGACCGGCGGTCGTCGGATGACCGGGGCCGACCGAGGTTCGACGGGGATGGAATCCGATGTCATCTACCGCGCCCTCGATGGCTTGGCGGACGCAATGGTCGTGCTCCGCCGGGACATCCATGCCCACCCCGAGCTGGCCTGGCACGAGGTACGCACGTCGGCCCTGGTGGCGGACGAGCTGGCGCGGGCCGGTCTGGCCCCATCCTTGCTGCCGGTGGGGACGGGCCTCGTGTGCGACGTGGTCGGCGTGCCCGACGGCCCAATGGTGGTGCTGCGGGCCGACCTCGACGCCCTGCCGATCGACGACGAGAAGGACGTCCCTTACCGGTCGGCCACGCCCGGCGTGGCCCACGCCTGCGGCCACGACGTGCATACCGCCGTAGTGCTCGGAGCCGGACTCGGCCTCGCCCGGCTGGCGGCCGCCAATCAGCTCCCGGGACGGGTCCGACTGGTGTTCCAGCCGGCCGAGGAGGTGCTCCCCGGCGGAGCGTTGGCGGCCCTGGAAGCCGGCGCCCTCGACGGAGTGGAGCGGGTCTTCGCCCTGCACTGCGATCCCCGGGTCGACGCCGGATCGGTGGCAGTCCGCACAGGTGCAATCACCGGGGCGACCGATTCGGTCACGGTCCGGCTGTCGGGGCCCGGCGGGCACACCGCCCGCCCCCAGATCACCGTGGACCTCGTGTCGGCCCTGGCCGACGTGCTGGCCCGCACCCCGGCGCTGTTGTCGAGGCGGGTGGACCCCCGTGCCGGCCTCTCCCTCGTGTGGGGACGGGTGGCCGCCGGGTCGGCGACCAACATCATCCCCGAGCACGGCGAGGCGTCGGGCAGCGTTCGGATGCTCGATCCTGCGGCGTGGGACTCGGCGGCCGATCTGATTCCCGACCTGATCCGGGAGATAGCCGCGCCCTACCGGGCCGGGGTGGAGATCGACTACGTGCGGGGTGTCCCGCCGGCGATGAACGACGCGGAGTCGACCGGGGTGTTTCGTTCGGCTGCCGCGGCCGTGCTCGGCCCGGCCGCGGTGCAAGAGGCGCCGCAGAGCATGGGCGCTGAGGACTTCGCCTGGTTCCTCGACCAGGTGCCTGGCGTGTTGGCTCGGCTGGGGGTACGTCGGCCTGGGACCCTTGAGGCTCCGGACCTTCACCGCGGGGACTTCGATGTGGACGAGACGGCAATCGACTGCGGCATCAGGGTCCTTCTTGCCGCGGCAATGAGCGCACTGCGGGACCCGGCGCTGTCCGGACGGGGCCGGTAGCCGGGCAGCCGATTGGAGGAGCGTCGTCGGCTCTGACGCGGTTCCCTGACATTGGTCCACGTGGATCGACAAACGGGGTCCCGTCAATCGGACCACCCTTCCGCCAGGCGAGTGGTGAAAGGGTGGATGGGCCCCTCCCGAAGGCTCAGCGCCTCGGACCCGCCAACAACGCCCTTCGACTCTCCTCGTTCTTTTCGTACTGCTCCTTCTCGGCCGCGTCCGCGGTGGTCCCGCCTTCGTCGGAGATGCGCATGAGAAGCGCGATCAATATGTAGTTGGCGATGAGAGCCGACCCTCCGTAGGAGACGAATGGGAGGGTGATCCCGGTGAGGGGTAGCAGCCTGACCACGCCGCCGATGATGAAGAACGCCTGAAAGCCGATGATGATGGTCAATCCGGTGGCTGCCAACTTGGAGAACTCGGACTTGGCCGCCTGGGCTATCCGCAGTCCGGCACCAACGATGAGGAGGAAGGCCACTACCACCATGGTTGAGCCGAGGAGACCCATTTCCTCTCCAATACCTGCGAAGATGAAGTCGGTCCTCACGTTGGGGATAAGCCATGGCGATCCGAGCCCGAGGCCGGTTCCGCCGATCCCGCCACTGCCCATTGAATACCATGCCTGGCGGAGCTGGCCCCCTGGATCAGACGGTGAGATCACCTTCCACGGGTCGAGCCACGTTTCAATCCGGATGTGGGTTTGGGCAAAGTAGCGGGTTGAGATGTATGCGCCGATGGCAAACAACAGGACGCCCAGGACAAGGTAGCCGGTCCGTCCTGTTGTCACCCACAACATCCCGATAAAGAGGGTGAACAGCAGGGCCGAAAAACCGATGTCGTGCTCGAGGCTCATGACTCCGATGGCGAATACCCAGGCCAGGGCGATCGGCACCAGGGGCCGGGGGTCGATCACCAACCGGTTCCCGAATCGGGCGGTGGGGATGGTGAGCAACTCACGCTTCTCGGCGAAGTAGGAGGCGAAGAAGATGCAGAGGACGATCTTGGCCAACTCCACCGGTTGGAACTCAAGGGGGCCGAGCTGGATCCAAAGTCGGGCACCGTTGATATTGGCGCCGAGGTGAGGCACCAGGGGGGCGAGCAAGAGAGCAACACCACCGACCAGGAGTAGGTAGCGGTACCGGTCGAGGTCTCGGGAACGGCGGACCACGAACAGGGTGAGGACGTAGGCGGCGATCCCGACCGCGGTCCACGCCGCCTGCAGCGGGGCATAGTGCTTCCCCATTCCAAGGTCGATGCGGACGATCATCGTATAGCCGATGCCGTTCAGCAAAAAGACAATGGGGAGAATCACCGCATGGGCATTGGGTGCCAAGACCCGATTGGCCACATGGGCCACCGCGGCCAGCAGAAACAAACTCACCAGCAGCGGTATCGAATCAGACGGGAGCCTGGAGGTATTACCCAGGACCATCAGGGTGTAGGCGGCCACAACGATGAGTGAGGCAAGGACCAGGAGACCCAGCTCGGTGCGGCGACGTGCTTTCACCCCTCGGGCGCGCCGCATCGACTGAGGAGTTCGCAAGGTCATCACCGGCACGGGGGGGATCCTAATGGCGCACGCGATGGCGTACGCGCCACGATCGTGGACACCACCTCATGTCGCGTGGGCCCCGTGAAACCGGGGGATTGCGCGGAACAGAGCCGATGCCGTAGCCGCGGCCATGCCCACGTACCGGAACCCGCCCTCAGGTCGGATCCTGATCGGCGCCCGCCCGGTGTGCGGCCTTCTGGCCGGCGCGGTGGGCGACCTGGGCCACCACTGCTCCCTCGACCCGGTCATCGTGCCCACCTGCGAAACAATTGGCGGCGCCGGTGGTATCGGAAGGTGTCCTCACTGGGGAAGCCACCTTCCCATCAGGTGGGGGAACGGGGCCCTGACCGGCCGGTAGGGCGGGGTCCACGCCATTGGTCCTGTCCATGCCTCGACGGAGTTGGTAGCGATGAAAGAAGAACAGATAAAGCCGTCGGTACATGGTGCCCCGCTCAACCTGCAGCGATGCGTAGGCAAGACCCCCGAACGGGATGGGTAGCCAGAAGTTGACAGCCCGATAGGCCAGTACCGCCGAAAGTGCCTGGTCGGCGGAGGGGCCGAAGCCGGTAATCATCGATACCAGCACGAACTCGACGATGCCGAGGCCACCCGGCGTGATCGGAATGGCGGACAGGATATTGGCCAGCCCGTACGCCACCATCAGGTCCACCGGAGAGATGAAGTGTCCGAAGGCGCCCACAAAAACCCAAAGGGACGCAGCGTCGAGCAACCAATTGGCAGTGGCCCACCTCATGGCACGGTACAGGAGCGGTCGGTCGTCGAAGAGAAGGGCGAGCCGCTCGGCCACCCGTTCGACCGACGCGGCGATGCGATCCGGATGGCGAAAACGGAGCCGGGTGGCAATTCGTACAACCAACCTGTTGGCCCGATCCTGACCCCGGGTGAGCAGATAGAAGAGGCCACCGAACGCGGCCATCAGGATGACCCCCAGTGCGGCGGCCACGGTCACCAGGGTCGATCCCGAGATGTACTGACCGCCATGGTGACCGGTGGGGGGGTGGAAACCGTGGACGATCAGAAACGCCACCAGACCCAACCAGAACAGCACGTTGAGCACGACGGCGGAGCCGATCCCCTGGGTGGCGAGGGCGAATCCCGAATCCCCGCTGCTCACTCCCGACTGGGTGGCCAGTCGGTACCAGAGTGCCGCCCCCGGAGCGCCCCCGCCCGGCGACACGTGGTTGAGGGCCAAGGATGACAGGTTGATCCGGAACAGCCGGAATCGACGGGGCCCGTGCGGAGGCAGAACCGCGTGGGTGAGCTCGGTATACGCAGCCAACGCGCCGATTTGGAGGATGAGTCCGAGGGCGACGTACTGGAAGTGAATGTGCCCGAGCGACTCGACCTCCGCACGGTGGCTGGCCAAAAGTGGCAACGCCACATAGAAGAAGAAGAGGAAAATGACCACGATACCGACACTGATGCGCACTTCCCGGCGAACGAAGGGTCCCCGGTGCCACCAACGTTGATGCCCCTTCGGCAGGCCCGTCGCCGATGACGTTGGCAGTTCTGTCGGTAGTTCTGTCGGCAGTTCGGTCGGCAGTGTCTCGGACCCGGGTTTCGGGTCTGGTTCGTGACCCGTATCGGCGACCATCCCCCTCATTTTGACACGCCAAGGGCATACCGACCTGACATGCTGGGGCCATGACCGACCCGGTGGCCGGAGGCGAAGACGAGTCGGCGGGTGACAAGGGACCGCGCTTGGACCGTCTGTTCGCCGCGGCTTCGGCCAAGGGTGTCCCTCTTCGGACCATTCTCACCATCGACGCTGTGGTCATCATCACCTGGATGGCCTACAGCCTGCTCGGCCGTCTTCGGCAGATCATTCTCTGGGTGTTGATCGCGGCGTTCATCGCCCTGGTACTCGACCCGGCGGTCGGATTTCTCCAGCGTCACCGGTTGCGCCGGGCCCCAGCGGTCGGCATCGTCTTCTTCGCCGCCCTCGTCGTATTCATCGGTCTGTTGGGCTTGTTCGGATACCCGCTGGTGAACTCCTTGTCCCACTTCGCCACCCGGCTGCCGTCCATGGTCGATCAGCTCGAGAAGGGGCACGGCCGGCTGGCTCATACCTTGCAGCACTTCCACCTGCTCACCTGGGTTCAAAAGAACGCCCCCAAACTACAGACCACCGCCCAGAAATTGGGCAAGCCCGCACTCAACGTGGGAGCCAATCTGGGCAAAGCCGTCTTCTCCACCATGCTCGCCCTCACCACCATCGCCTTTTTGTCACTTTTTATGCTCATCGAGGCGCCGAAGTTGCGGAAAGCGCTCCTCGGTGCTCTTCCGGCCAAGAGGCGCCGTACAGTCGAAGAGGTGGCTACCCGGGTGTCCCGCTCGGTAACGTCCTACGTGCTGGGCACCATGGCGTTGTCGCTGCTCTTCGGAGCCGTGGTCTTTGTCACCCTGGCCATCCTCGGGGTGCCCTTTGCCCTGCTCATCGGATTGTGGGTTGCCCTGGTGGCGATGATCCCCCTGGTAGGGGGTTTGATCGCCGGCGTGCCCAGCGTGGTCATCTCCCTCTTGCACTCTCCGACCGCGGCCGTGGTGATGGTGGTGGTATTCGTCGGGTTCCAGCTGATCGAGAATCACTTCCTCTACCCGGTCGTCATGAGCAAGACGGTCCGCATGAATCCCCTCCTGGTGCTGCTCTCTGTGTTGGTGGGAGCCAACCTCGGAGGCGCATTCGGCTCTGCCCTCGGTGCATTGGCAGGTGCTCTGGTTGCAATTCCGGTGGGCGGAGCCATTCAGGTGATCAGCGCGGAGGTGTGGGCCCAGACCCGACCGACTCAGGGGGGAAGTGATGACGCCGAGGCGATCAATTCCGATGTCTCGGCCGTATCCGGACCCCTCACGAGCTCGGACGTCAATGGGAACGAGCGTTCGGAAGACCCCGGGCACGGTGGTCGCAGGCCGATCCCGTAAACTGCGCCCGTGCAAGTTTTGGTCGTCATTCCCACCTATAACGAATCCGAGAACATCGACCGAGTGCTCCGGAGGGTCCGTGGGGCGCTTCCCGACGCCACCGTGCTGGTTGTTGATGACGGCAGCCCTGACGGAACGGGGGATATAGCCGAGAAGGTGGGAACGGAGATCGGCAACATCGAACTCCTCCGGAGAACCGAGAAGTCCGGTCTCGGGAGTGCGTATCGTGCCGGTTTCCGGTGGGGCCTGGACCGCGGGTTCGATGTCTGCATAGAGATGGACGCCGATCTTTCCCATGACCCTGATGCCCTTCCCGACCTGGTGGCTCCGCTCGGTAAGGGTTTCGAGCTGGTCATCGGTTCGAGATACGTACCCGGGGGGTCGATTCCCAATTGGGCGTGGCACCGGCGTCTCCTGTCCCGGGGAGGGAATGTGTACGCCTCCACTCTTCTCGGGTTGGGGGTCACCGACTCCACCTCCGGATTCCGGGCCTATTCCGCTTCCGTGCTCAACCGGATCGCCCTCGACAACATTCGGGCCGAAGGGTACGGGTTCCAGATCGAAATGACCTATCAGGCCAAAAGGGCCGGTGCCCCGATCGTGGAGGTCCCCATACGGTTCGTCGACCGGACAGAAGGCGAATCCAAGATGTCGATGATCATCGTGGTGGAGGCGCTTGGCCTGGTGACCTGGTGGGGGATTCAACGCGTCGTGCATGTCTTCCGCCGGAAGTCACGGACGGCCGGTGGGTGAAAAGCGGCCGGTTCCCGGCTCCGGTCGCATCCTCATCGTCGATGATGAGCCCTACATCACTGATGTCCTCGCCGCCGCCCTGGGTTTCGAGGGGTTCGCCACCGAGGTCGCCTGCACCGGTGCCCAGGCCGTGACCATGGCGGGATCGGGGGGGCACGATCTGATTGTGCTGGACGTCATGCTTCCCGATATCGAGGGGACCGAAGTATGCCGCCTGCTTCGATCGGCTGGCGTGGTCACCCCCGTTCTGTTCCTTACCGCCCGCGACACCGTGGGTGACAAGGTGGCCGGATTGGAACTTGGTGACGACTACGTCACCAAGCCGTTCAGCCTCGACGAGTTGGTGGCGCGCATCCGTGCGGTCCTGCGCCGATCCCGGTCGGAGTCGACCGAGATCGACCACCGCCGGCGCTTCGCCGATCTGGTTATGGACGACCAGACCCACGAAGTATGGCGGGCCGGGGAGCTCATTGAACTCACCGCCACCGAGTTCAGCCTCCTCTGGTACCTACTGGTCAATTCCCGGCGCGTGTTGTCGAAGTCGGAGATTCTCGACGCCGTGTGGGACTACCACTTCGAAGGCGACCCCAATATCGTCGAGACGTACATCTCCTATCTACGCAAGAAGGTCGATTGTTACGATCCCCCGTTGGTCCACACCATCCGGCGGGTGGGCTACAGCCTGCGAGAGCCGCGAGGATGAATCAGCACGCAGGCGGCAAGGTTGTCTGCGCGGCTACACCATGACCCTCAGGCGCCGAATGGTTGCCTCCATGATCATTCTGGTGGTACTGGGGCTCGCCGCCGTGGACATCATCACTCTCAACTCACTGCACTCCTATCTCTACGGGCGGGTCGATGACCAGTTGAATGTGGCCCACGAGTTGGTCGAGGACTTCGTGCTCCGCGCCGACATGCGGGGGATCCAGGTCAATCGTGGAGAGATCCAGACACGGGTGAGCCCCGAAATCTATGTGGAGATCCTCAATGCCGACGGCAAGGTCACCGTCTCCCGACCATCGGGCACCATCACTTCGTCCGACCCGGCGCCTCGGCTCCCGGCCCGCCTGCCAGTGCAACCGACCCTGTCGGTGCAACAGCAGGCGAAGTCCCACGGGAGCTATCACCCCGCCGTCAATTCAGTCAACGTGACCTCCGATCCCGCGCATGGTCCTGAGTACCGGATGCAGGCGTCGGCCCTGCCGGGTGGCACGCTGGTGGTGGCGACCAGGCTCGACTCGGTCAACGCCACCCTCGCCTCGTTGAGGAACATCGAACTAGCCGTGTCCCTCAGCGTGGTCACCGCGCTGTTGGTGCTGATGACGCTGTTGGCCCGCCGTGGCCTGCGTCCGCTCGAGGACATGACGAAGGAGGCCGATGCAATTGCCGCCGGAGACCTCACCCGTCGGGTGGAGCCCTCTGACCCTGAGACAGAAATCGGCAGATTGGGTCGGGCCTTGAATGGCATGCTTTCGCAAATTGAAGCGGCGTTCGCCCAACGGACCAAGTCCGAGGATCGGTTGCGACGGTTTCTGGCCGACGCGTCCCATGAGCTGCGGACTCCCTTGACCTCGATCCGGGGGTATGCCGAGCTCTTGGCGAAGGATGCATTGACCGGGGAAGAAGACCGGGAACGGGCGCTGGCCCGGATTGAGAGTGAGGCGGCGCGGATGGGTGTGCTCGTGGAGGATCTCCTTACCTTGGCGCGGTTGGGTGAGGGCCCCGAACCCCAACGCGTGCGGATCGACATGGTGCCCCTGGTCATCGATGCGGCCACGGATGCTCGGGCCATGGATGGGAGTCGATCCATCACCGTGGTTGCCCCCGCACCGGTTCCGGTGGCCGGCGACGAGCAGCGCCTGAGGCAGTTGATTCACAATCTCCTCGCCAATGTACTGGTGCATACCCCGGCCGGCACTCCTGTGGAGGTGACGGTGGCGAATCGCGGTGGGCGGGCGGTCCTGCAGGTCAAAGATCGGGGCCCGGGCATGGACGCGGAACAGGCCAGCCGCATCTTCGATCGTTTCTACCGGGGCAATTCCGCCCGTTCGGACGGAGGATCGGGACTCGGCCTGTTCATTGTGGCTGCGGTGGCCGGGGCGCTCGGGGGGCAGGTGACAGTGGATACTGCGGTGGGGAAGGGTGCCACCTTCGAAGTGGTTCTTCCCTCGTACGGTTTGGGACCGATCGCTCCGCGTGGGGATGGTGTGGGTGCGGTCGAGGGTACGGTCGAGCGACTGCCGGAACCGCACTCGGTACCAACCGGACGTTCTCGGAATGATTCGCCGAGTGGAGGATCCGATGCTGGCGACCATTGACACGGGATCCGGTGCCCCGGTGGTGCTGCTGCACGGGCAACCCGGGAGCAAGGCGTCGTGGGCTCCTCTGATCGACCACCTGACTTCGCAGTTTCGGGTGTTGGCTCCGGACCGACCGGGATATGGCGACACGGTAGGGGAGGCCATGGGCATGGCGGAGAACACCGACGCCGTGGCCGAGTATCTGCGTTTTCACGGCGCGGCGCCGGCAACCGTGGTGGGTCACAGCTGGTCGGGTGGGGTGGCGGTCCTCTTGGCTCTACGCCACCCGGAGATGGTCAGGAGTCTTGTACTGGTGGGAGCGGTGGGGACGCCTGACAGCGTTAATGGGTTGGATCGGCTCCTGGTGGTGCCCGGGATCGGCGACATCCTTACCGTGGCGGCGCTGACCGGCATTGGGGTGGTGCTCCCGCAGATCAGGGGACTGGCGAAGGGGATTGACCCGCGACACCGGGCCGCGTCGTCGAGAACGCATGTGGAGCCCGAGCCGGAGGCGGCCTCGGTGCCGGAGCCCGGTCGGAACCTGCCCCGGGCGAAGCGGACAACGAGGCTACGTTCCTCTGTGGCGGTCTCCCTTCCCAACGAAATGATGCCTGGAGGTTGGCGGGGAGCATGGGGGAGAGACAGGCGCACCTTCATGCGTGAGCAACGGGCCCTGCTCGAAGAACTCTCCGCGGTCAACTCTTCGTTGGCGAAGATCGATGTTCCTACGTCGGTGGTTGTCGGGACGTGGGACGTCGTGGTGCCACCGCATGCCGCCCGCAGCCTCGCCGCCGCCATTCCCGACGCAGAGCTGTTCCAGATCCCGGGTGTCGGACATTTCGTGGCCCGGGACGCTTCGATCCGCTTGGCGGAGATCATTGCCATGACCGATCGAAGGGCGGAATCCCTGTCGACGGAGTAGGCCAAGGGTCGCCGGTTCCAGAACCTACGGTGTGCGGACGACACGGGTGAAGCGGGCGATCAGTTACGGGACGGCAGGTGCCTTCTGCCGTTGAGGCACTGTCGAGAATGACACTCCCGGCACCAACGCATCGAACACCGCGGTGAACTTGAGCAATGTCTCCGTGAGTTCGGCCTGGGGCTCGGAGCCATCGACGATCCCCACGCCTGCCGCCAATCTGGCCGTCGACCCGTTCAGGGTGGCAGCTCGGATGCCCACGACCCACTGCCCGTCGCCGTTACCGTCGACGTACCCGACCGGCCCAGCGTACGACCCCCGAACCTCGGATTCGAGCCTGCCGATGGTGTCGATGGCACGGTTTGTCGGAACGCCTCCGACCGCCGGTGTGGGGTGGAGTGCGGCTACCAGGTCGAGAGCGGTGGGAAGATCGCCATCCGGATTGTCATCGGTCGGACGCCGACGGAGCTTCCCGCGGATGACTGTTCCCAGATGGATGATGTTGTGCAGACGGACCAGATCCGGTCCCGGGGGGAGATCCAGGACTGCACAGAGAGGGGAGAGCGCGTCGCCGATCGCCTCGACGACCAGACGATGCTCGAGGGTCTCCTTGTCCGACGAACGAAATTCGGCCACGTCGTGATCGGACATCTGACCGGTACTCCCGGCCAGCGGCCGGCTGTGGACCTGGTCATCCCGGCGTTCGATCAACAGTTCCGGGCTGGCCCCGACGTACTGTCCTGCGGCGGTCGGCATCGAGAATACCGTGCAGTTGGGTTCCATGGCCCGCCAACGCCGGAGGAGGGCTGGGAGGACGATCGGTCGTCCGAGGTGGACGTCGACCTGCCGGGAGAGCACCACCTTGGTCAACTCTCCGCGATCGATCGAGGCGACGGCTTGGCCGACGATATTGAGGAAATCGGCATCGGAGGATAAGGGTTCGACTACCGCACCGCCCTCCGCACCGTCAACGGCTCCGCCTTCGATGGGATGCTCGGTGGCGGAGGACGGAGCCGGAGCCTTGTGTCGGCAAGCCAGCAAGGTGTCTCGAGGGTGGTCGGTGATTGCCCCACCAATCGCGGTGACCCACTCGTCCCCATTCGAACGACGGTCGTAGATGACTTCGGGGATGACCAGGGAAGTGGGCTCGGACCGGTCGAAGGGGAGCGCCCCGAACGCCATGACCGCCGACCCGGCCCCGACCGCCTGATCGTCGCAGCGGATGGCAGCCAGGGTCCGTCGGGCCCGGTCGAGATCCGGTGTGGAGTTGAGTCCGGCACCCAGGGGAATGGTGAGAGCCGAACCGATGCCCACCAGGAGTCGATCGCCGGTGTCGAATACGATCCCGGTGGGTCCGGCCAGGGCATAGGGGTCGAGTGCCGGCCCCGGGGGAAGACGACGGCGCACGGCAGTGAGCGACATCGGACCGGTCATGGTTGACCCCGTCGAGTGGCGGTCAATAGCTGGCTGAGGCCCCCGGAGAGGGCACGCCGGTTGACTGATGAGAAGCCGGCGTGGTTGAGCATCGACCGCAACTCGTCGGTGGGTGGGAGGTAGGCAGCCGACCGGGGAAGGTACCGGTAGGCGGCGCCATCGGACAGGATGCCGCCTATGACCGGAACCACTCGGCGAAACCAGATGCGGTCTCCGATCCGCAGCAGCCCATGTTCAGGTTCAGCCACTTCGAGGATGCAGAGCCGGCCCCCCGGACGTATGACCCGGCTGAACTCCTCAAAGACCGGAACGAGTTCGGTGAAGTTCCGGAGTGCGTATCCGCAGGTAATACCGTCCACCGCACCGGTGGCCACGGGAAGGGCGGCGGCATTGGCTTGCGCCAGTGGGGCCCCGGTTCGGTTGGCGGCCAGCATCCCCCATGACAGGTCCATCCCAAACGGTCGGAGTCCGGCTCGGCTGAGGATCTTCAGCAAGTCTCCCGTTCCACAGGCGAGGTCGAGCACTGATGATCCGGCGGGAAGCCCAAGGGCACGGGCTGAATGCTTGCGCCAGCTGACGTCCAAGCCGAAGGTCATCAGACGGTTGACCAGGTCATAACGAGGGGCGATGGTGTCGAACATGGTGCGGACCAGCTCGGTTTTCTCATCACCGGAAGGGAGATCGGCTTCCGCGGCGCGGGCTGCCGCGTTGAATGCGGTCCTGGTCTCGGCTTGTTCGAGACTCTGGTCCTGTGCCATCAGGAAGACACTGTCTCTGCCGGCGACACTGTCTCTGCCGACGACACTGTCTCTGCCGGCGCCACTGTCTGGTTTACCTGTTCCCACACGGCCTGGCGCTCAACATCCGATCCGACCTGTTCGATGTGGTTGAATGCCGCCTTCAAGAGGGTTCGGGTGAAGTGATGCTCGACAAGCGTCGTAACCGCCGGCAACAGCACAGTGAAGGCTTCCACCAGTTCGGCGGCGTTCTCGTCGTCAGACCCATCGACACCGACCCCATCGACACCGGCGACCTGGTGTTCCCGCAACTTCCCCCTGACGTGGGTGGAAAACATTTCGACTGCGGAGCGGGCCACCTCGACGGTGGCGGAATGGTGGCGTCGTGAGAGGTCGAGGAGCTCTGAAAGGGGGAGCCCCCATTCCAACAGAAGCAGGGCCGCTCCTGTCGATTCGACATCTTGATGGGTATACCGTTCGACCGATCCCACCCGACGAGGGATGAGCAGTTCCTCGGCTTCGAGTGCCTTGAGAAGTACGAGCGGCACCCCGGTCTGCTCTGCCAATTCGGACAGAGTGAACAGTTCCGGTTCGGATGTCTCCGATGGGGAAAGGGGCGCAATGCTCGTTCCTGTTTCTCCATTCATTTCTCCCGTCAGTGTTTCAACGAGGGCCTCATCGGCGGCGTCGAGGTCACCGTTGAGCAACCTGACGATGGTGGCCAGCGTAAAGCCACGTTCTTGAAGCGAACGGATCCGGGCGATGCGGGCAAGGTGGTCCGGGTTGTACCAGGCCACCCGACCCTCTCGCCGGGGTGGATCAAGCAGACCCTTGCTCTGGTAATACCGAATGGTGTCGACTGACACCCCTGCGTCAGCCGACAGTTCTTCGACGCGAATCTCCACGAGCACGATTCTAGGAGTAATCGCTCCAATTGTGTGAGCGCCCTCCCAAAGGGTGCCTGAACAGGGTTGTCCCGGTCAGTGGAAGTAGCGGTAGACCACCTCAGCCACGCAACTGGGCTTGGTGGAACCCTCCGTCTCAAACGTCAGGCCGAGCGCGACCTGGACGCCACCCTTGACATCCTCGACCGATTCCACCCCGACCCCCATCCGGAGATTGCTCCCAACCGGGACGGGCGAGGGAAATCGCACCTTGTTGCAGCCGTAGTTGACCCCGAACGATATTCCCTCGACAACGAGGACCTCGCCCAACAACACAGGGGCGAGCGACAGGGTCAGGTACCCGTGAGCGATGGCACCGCCGAACGGACCGGCTTTGGCCCGTTCGGGGTCGACGTGGATCCACTGGTGGTCGCCGGTGGCGTCGGCGAAGAGATTCACCTGCTCTTGATCGATCCGGTGCCACTCGCTGTAGCCCAGATGCTGCCCGATCAGTTCGTGAAATGTGTCAATACCATGCACGGTGGTTGCCATAGATGGAGTGTATGGGATCTGACATGGGCATTACCACCTCATCGAGGGAGGGCGACCGAATCACACAGGGTCTCATTCACGCAGGCGGTCCTACGCGAAAAGTTCAGTTCATCCTCACCGCCTGGCATCGCTACGCTTCCTGAGTGGACCAACGGCACAATCACCGGAACTTGCATGGCGGAGGTGCCCGGGCAGCTGTATTTGGCGTCAGCGACGGTATTGTCTCCAATGTCGCTCTCATCCTGGGGATGGCCGGAGCCAATTCCTCTGCCGGGGCCGTTCGGCTGGCGGGATTGGCCGGCTTGGTCGGAGGGGCTTTCTCGATGTCAGCGGGGGAGTATGTGTCGATGCGGGCGCAGTCCGAGCTGATGGAGAGAGAGCTCGACGTCGAACGGGAGGCCATCCGGCACGAGCCCGAGGACGAACGTCGCGAACTCGCAGCCATCTACAAGAGCCGCGGCCTCGATTCGGGCATGGCGGAAGAACTGTCCGAGAAGATGATGCGCGATCCTGAAGTTGCCTTGGAAACGCACGCCCGTGAGGAACTCGGCATCAATCCTGAGGAGACGGGGAATCCATTTCAGGCAGCCGCGTCGTCATTCGTGATGTTCGCCATCGGAGCGTTCATCCCGCTCCTTCCCTGGCTGATCACGCATGGAGCATTGGCGATGTGGTGGTCGGTCATTCTGGGAGCAGTGAGTGCCTTTGGGGTGGGTTCGGCACTCGCCTATTTCACTGGGCGATTCTGGCTGTGGTCGGCCACCAGGCAGTTGTTGATCTCGGGCGTAGCTGCCGCGGTGACCTTTGCGATCGGCCACTTCGTCGGCGGCGGTCCCTGAATTAGGCCGCGGCCGCACTCCGTCTCATTCACGTCAACCGATCGACCTTTCCAGGTCGATCGAGCCCGATAAACCCACCGAACCGACTGAACCCACGTATGCCCTATCGGTGTGGTCCTCAGTAAAGCCCATCGACCGATACAGGGACAGGGCAGAATTGCCACCATCGACGTAGAGCATCCCGACCCGTAGACCGGCGTCGGCCAGGCTGTCGAGACCCGCGAGCGTCAGTGCCCTACCCAATCCGCGCCCCTGAAAATCCGGGTCGACAGAGATCACGTAGATCTCGCCCATGGGTGGAGACGTGTGGGCGTGGACCTTTGTCCAGCAAGAGGCCACCAATCGACCCTGTTCTTCGTAGAGCAAAAGGCCGGCCGGATCGAACCACGGTTCGGCTTCCCGTTCGAGCAAGGTGGCGAGGGTCCAGTTTCCTTGCTCGGGATGGGTGGCAAAGGCTCGATTGTTTGTGTACAACCAGGCATCCTCGTCTATCCCGGGTACGAACGGTCGAGTCGCAATGTCCCGCGGCCCATCCACGATGGGGAGGGGCCGGCGCATCTGGATGAGGTCCCGTTCCGGGCGCAGACCGTGGGATGCGGCCAATGCGTCAGAACGCTGGCTGGCGTGGGATGCCCAGTACCTCACCGTGTCCTCACCGGCACCCGCGCCACTGCCGCGGAGACGGTCGGCTTCGCTGAGTGCGGTCCCGAGCAGTGCGTCGGCGATCCCGAGGGCCGGATCTCGATAGTGCGGATGCAACACCAGCTCCACGCCGAACCCTCCGTTGGTGCCGGCGGAATTCACCTGGGCGTATCCCACCGGTTCAGCCTTATCGCCCAAACAGGCGAATACCGCGGCGAACTGGTGGTGTCTGTCAACACCGGCGTCACCACCACCATCACCATCACCCTCCGACCCGGCCGACCCGGCCGCCGGCCCTCTTGGAATAGATGCATCCGTCGAGCGATGCATCGCGAGGGTGAGTTCCAACCGCTTGTGCTCGCTGAGAGCGTCGTAGCCATCCGCGGCCGCAGCCGACTCGGCGAGATGAGCAATATGGGCACGTGAGTCGGCGTCGAGTTGGTGAATCGCGGTCAGGAGCACCCCATTCATGGTGGTGACGCTACCGGTAGTCTCCTCGAGGTGGCTCGACCTCGAACTCCCGCTGGCCGTGCCCGAGAGGTCAATCTCCGTCTTGGCGCTGAGTTCCCCGGATCCGCCGACGAACTGTGTGCCCTTGACCATGCCGGCCCATTTCAGCTTCTCGTCGCCACCATCCTCTCCGCCCAGTGCACGGACGAGCGGGTCAACATGGTGACGCCGATTCTCTTCGCACGGTATCCCGATGCCCCATCTCTGGCCGCGGCGGATCCCGATGAAATGGAGGAGATCATCCACTCCACCGGGTTCTTCAGGTCCAAAGCCCGGAATCTGATCGGAATGGCGCAAGCGGTGGGGGGCCGCTTCGGCGGAGAAGTCCCCACTCGTCGGGAGGACCTGGTCACACTGCCCGGAGTCGGCCGCAAGACCGCCAATGTGGTGCGAAGCGTGGCATTCGAACTTCCCGGCCTCCCCGTCGACACCCACGTGGGCCGGCTTGCCCTTCGGTTGGGGCTGACCACCGAGACCGATCCGGTGAAAGTGGAATTGGAGCTGAATCGGCTGATTCCGAGGCGCGAACATGGAGCATTCAGCCTTCGGTTGATCTTGCACGGCCGCCGCACCTGCGTGGCCCGGTCGCCACGGTGTGGCGAATGCGGGCTGGCTGATTTCTGCCCCAGCGTGACGGGAGGCTCCACCTTGACCCGGGCACGCTGACCCACAGATGATCGGATCGTTGAAACGAAAAGGACAATTCTCTGACCAATCGGAGAAGTTCCGGACAATTGGAGCCCGGACTGGAACAAAGGTCGCCACATGATGTTGTATTAGGTACTCGGAACCGGTTCCCGCCACCTGGTTCCGTGGAGCGGTGTTCGGGCCCCGCCGCCCGGCCCGCTCGCGCAAAGGCGCCCTCCGGGGCGCCTTTGCTGCTGTTTCAGGTGATTTCCGCCGCCTTCATCCGTCCTCCTGGTGTGATGGAGTCCTGGAGATAGAGGCCTCTTCACAGGCAGTACATGAAAAGAGCCGACAAGATGGCTCAGGTGTCCGTGGCCGCTCCCCGCTCTGCGGGATCGTCCGCTAGACGTTCCTTCGGTAGATACCGCCGACCTCAAAGAGGGTCTGGGTGATCTGACCCAACGAGGCGCTGCGTACTGTGCGCATGAGGGTTTCGAAGATGTTGTCTCCGCGCAACCCGCATCGCGCAGATCGGCCAGGGCGGTGGGAGCGTCGGCGGTGTGCCGTCGATGGAAGTCAGCCAACCGCTTGATCTGACTCTCTTTCTCCTCTGAAGTAGCCCGGGCGAGCTCGAGGGATGCAGGCGTCTCGGAACCGGAATCGGCGATGAAGGTGTTGACGCCGACGATCGGGAGCGTGCCGTCGTGCTTGCGATGTTCGTAGACCATCGAGTCATCTTGGATCCGGCCTCGCTGGTACCCGGTCTCCATGGCACCGAGAACGCCCCCTCGCTCGGAGAGGTTGTCGAGTTCGGCGAGCACCGCGGCCTCCAGCAGGTCGGTGAGCTCCTCCACGATGAAGCTGCCCTGGAGTGGATTCTCGTTGGCGGACAAGCCCCACTCTTGGGTGATGATGAGCTGGATGGCGAGGGCCCGGCGTACCGATTCCGTCGAGGGTGTGGTGACCGCCTCGTCGTAAGCGTTGGTGTGCAGGCTGTTGGCGTTGTCGTAGATGGCGCACAGTGCCTGCAGGGTGGTCCGGATGTCGTTGAAGGCCATTTCCTGGGCGTGGAGGGTACGCCCTGAAGTCTGGACGTGGTACTTCAGCTTCTGGGATCGCTCGTTGGCCCCATAGCGATCGCGCATGGCCACCGCCCAGATGCGGCGGGCCACCCGGCCGATCACCGTGTACTCAGGATCCATCCCGTTCGAGAAGAAGAACGACAAGTTGGGGGCAAAGTCGTCGATGGCCAGACCACGGGCCAGATACGATTCCACATAGGTGAAACCATTGGCCAGGGTAAACGCCAACTGGGTGATGGGGTTAGCCCCGGCTTCGGCGATGTGATAGCCGGAAATTGATACGGAGTAGAAGTTCCGCACTGCGTTGTCGACGAAAAACTCCTGGATGTCGGCCATGACGCCCAGCGAGAACTCAGTGGAGAAGATGCAGGTGTTCTGGCCCTGATCCTCTTTGAGGATGTCGGCCTGCACGGTGCCACGAACCGCATGAAGGACCCACTGGCGTAAGTCCTCGGCCTCAGAGTCGGTCGGGGGGCGCCCGTGGTCTTCTTCGAACCGTTCCAGCCGCTGGTCGATGGCAGTGTTGAGATACATGGCCAAAATCGTCGGGGCCGGTCCATTGATGGTCATGGACACCGAAGTGGCCGGATCGCACAGATCGAAGCCCGAGTAGAGGACCTTCATGTCGTCGAGCGTGGCGATGGAAACTCCCGAAGTCCCGACCTTTCCATAGACGTCGGGTTGGGTATTCGGGTCGCGCCCGTACAGGGTCACCGAGTCGAAGGCGGTGGACAACCGAGTCGCCGGTTGGTCGGCGGCCAGAAGGTGGAACCGGCGATTGGTGCGGAATGCATCGCCTTCGCCCGCGAACATGCGGGCCGGGTCTTCGTTCTCGCGCTTGAGCGGGAAGACGCCGGCGGTGAACGGGAAATGGCCGGGAAGGTGCTCTGCCCGCAGCCACCGAAGGAGATCCCCCTGATCTGTGCCACGGGGGACAGCCACCCTGGGGACACGGGTACCGGACAGGGAGGTGGTCGAGAGGGGAACGGTCTGAGTGCCATCAGCAGCCGGGACGATCATGTCGTCCCCATCGAACTGTTCCCGAAGAGTGGACAACTCGTCCAACAGAACCCGGTTGGCCGGTTCGAGGGCATCGGTGCTCTCGACCATCAACGCGTCGAGCACCTCGGGAATCCCACCCTGCCCCGGAGCGTCAGATACTCGACCGTGGGATGCCACTAACTCGACGACGTCTTCCAGTTGTTGTATCCGGCGGGCAATGCCGGCTTGTTGCTCGGTGGCGGCGTGATAGTCGCGTACCGTCTCGGTGATCTCGGAGAGGTAACGGGTTCGCTCGGCCGGCACGATGGCGGAACCGGCCAGGGACGCGCGGACGTCCACGGTCGGCAGCTGGGTCCCGAACACGGGGAGGCCGTGCCCGGCCAACGCGTCGCGCAGGTGTTGGTAGAGCGCCGTGGTCCCCTGGTCGTTGAAGCGTGACGCGATGGTGCCGAACACAGGAGGTTCCCCAGAGTCGGGACCGCCCGAAGACAACCCTCCAGAGCGATTGCGTGTCCACTGGCGACGGACGGCCCGTAGTGCATCGTCGGCTCCCCGGCGATCGAACTTGTTGATCGCCACTACGTCGGCGAGGTCCAACATGTCGATCTTCTCCAACTGGGAGGGGGCCCCGTATTCGGGCGTCATGACGTACAGGGATACGTCCGAGATATCCACCACCGCGGCGTCTCCCTGTCCGATGCCCGGGGTTTCCACAATGATGAGATCGAATCCGGCGGCCCGACAGGCATCGATGGCCGAAGGGACGGGGGAGGGGATTTCTGACGCGCTCCCTCGGGTGGCCAGGGAGCGGAAGAACACCTGTGGGGTGTCGATGGCATTCATCCGGATCCGATCACCGAGAAGTGCACCCCCGCTTCTCCGCCTGGTGGGGTCCACGGCCAACACGGCGATGCGCAGCTTGTCGCCTTGGTCGAGCCGGAATCGACGGATCAGTTCATCAGTCAGCGAGGACTTGCCCGATCCGCCCGTCCCGGTGATCCCGAGCACTGGGACCGACCGCTTCCGTGCCGCTCGGTCCAATCCGTCGGTTATCTCCGGCGCCAACGAGCCAGCTTCGATCCCGGTGATCACCCGGGCCAGGTCGGCGACGTTGCCCAGAAGCAACTCATCGAGGGTTGATGGCTGGTGGGAGGCCAGGCCGATATCGCACTCCTCGATGAGGACATTGATCATCCTCTCCAGGCCGAGTCGTTGGCCATCCACCGGCGAGAAGATGCGGCGGACGCCGTACTCCTCGAGTTGGGCGATTTCCGAAGGAATGATGACGCCACCGCCACCGCCGTAGACCTGTATATCGCCGCGTCCTTCTTGGCGGAGCCTGTCCACCACATAGCGGAAGTACTCGAGATGCCCTCCCTGATAGGAGCTGATGGCGACACCCTGAACATCTTCGGCCACCGCCGCCGCCACCACCTCATCGACCGAGCGGTTGTGCCCGAGGTGAACCACTTCGGCCCCTTGGGTCTGGAGAAGGCGCCTCATGATGTTGATGGCGGCATCGTGACCGTCGAACAGGCTGGCGGCACTGATGAATCTCACCGGGTGGGTGGGTCGGTGCAGTGCGAAGGTGTCTTCGGGCCCGGACGGGGCTCCCGCCGATCTATTCATTGGACATACGATAGTTGGAACACCAACTACATGCCACGCTCGGACATCCCCGGGTCGGCCACGCCGAGGATCGGCTCCGGGATGGCTCTCAGCGTCGCTTCCGGGATGGTGCTCCTGGTCGACGCATCGCCGAGGTCAGCCGTGTGAGCCGGCGGCTGGCCCCCATCAGGGAGCGTTCGATGGCGAATAGCTCCTTGGCCATCTCATCCTCTTTGGCGCCGTGGGCCGCATCGGCGTGGGCCGTTACCCGTCGGGTCAGATCCTCGAGGGCGGTAGCGAGGGATGAGAGTTCTGCGGTGCTGGCGGCCATGAGACGATCATGGCACCTGTGGAGTCGATCGCACAGGGAACTACTCTCTCCGGCTGGCCACCTGCCGACGACATTGGGTCCGAACCGGCCCGGGTAGCATCGACAGACCATGTTGCTCAGTCGTCTCGACTTTCGCGGGTTTACCGGAAACCGCAGTGAACTGCGCGAAGCGCTCCCGCGCCCGGTTGACGAACAGGAGCGTTCTGCCGAGGCGGTGGCCGCCATCATCGCCGAGGTCCGGGCCCATGGAGACAGTGCGCTGCGGGACTTCACCCAAAAGTTCGACGGAGTCGTGCTCGACGAGTTGAGGGTGCCAACGTCCGAGGTAAAAGCGGCCTTGGACCGTATCCCGGCCGCCCTACAGGACGCCCTCGATGTCGCTCACGACCGGATTCTCGCCTACCACGCCCATGAGGCGGCATCGGCGGAGACCGACGATTTCGAATCGGCCGGGATCACCGTCACCCACCTCACCCGCCCGGTGACCCGGGCCGGTTGTTACGCCCCGGGAGGAAGGGCCCGATACCCCTCCACCGTTCTCATGTGTGCCATTCCGGCCCGGGTGGCCGGAGTCGAAGAGGTGATGCTTTGCGTGCCCCCCGGTCCCGACGGCTCCGTCGACGACGCCACCCTGGCGGCCGCGGCGGTGGCCGGTGTCGATGAGGTCTATCGGGTAGGTGGGGCCCAGGCCATTGCGGCCATGGCGTACGGGACCGAATCGATTGCTCCGGTCGACGTGATCGTCGGGCCCGGGAACCGCTACGTGGCCGAGGCCAAGCGGCAGGTGTCCGGCGTGGTGGGAGTGGCTTCCGCCTTTGCCGGTCCGTCAGAGGTGGTGGTCATCGCCGGCCCCGATACACCTCCCGAGCTCGCCGCCATTGACCTGGTGGTGCAGGCCGAACATGGGCCTGACGGCCTGGCCTGGCTCATCACCTGGTCCGAAGAGGTGGCCGATGCCGTCACCGCCCACGTTGATCGCATCGTCCAGGCGTCGCCGCGGCGGGGGGATCTGGAAGCGACCCTGGGTACGGGCGGGTATGCAGTTTTGGTGGACGGGCCCAAACAGGCATTCAAGATCTCCAACATCGTGGCCCCGGAGCACCTGGAGATCCTCACCCAGGACGCCGCGTCGCTGCTGCCCCTGGTGTGGTCGGCCGGGGCGGTGTTCCTCGGGCCGACTTCACCGGCCAGTGTGGGGGACTACCTGGCCGGGCCCAACCACGTGTTGCCCACCAACCGCACTGCCCGATTCGCCAGTGCTTTGAGGGTCGATGACTTCCGCCGGCACATTCACGCGGTGACGGTCAGTGACGAGGGGTTGGCCGAGTTGGGACCACACGTGGTGACCCTGGCCGAGACCGAAGGCCTGCCCGCCCACGCCGATTCGGTGAGGCTGCGATGGCCGACCTGACCGCCGACGGGGTCGGCCTGCCCGTCGGCCTGCCCACCGACGCACCTCCCGGCATGCCCGCCGTCCGTCCCGACCTGGTGGCGCTCACCGGCTACCACTCGCCCCAGGTCGACGTCGAGGTGCGGCTCAATACCAATGAATCACCCCTGCCGCCGCCCGATGCCTGGCTCCAAGCGTTCCAGAGCGAACTGGCGCACCTCGACTTCAACCGGTATCCGGATCGCGAAGCGGTGGCACTACGTGAGGCGTTGGCCGAAAGCCATGGGGTCGACCTTTCCCAGATCTTCTGTGCCAACGGCTCCAACGAGGTACTCCAGTCCTTGATGCTGGCCTACGGCGGTCCCGGGCGAACAGTGGCGCTCTTCGAGCCCACTTACACCATGCATGGCCAAATCGCCCGTACCACCGGGACCACGGTGGCGGCCGGCCGTCGGACCGATGATTTCCGTCTCGATCTCGACGAAGTGGCCAGAGTGCTCGATGCCCACCAACCGGTGATCACCTTCCTGTGCTCGCCGAACAACCCGACCGGCCGGGCCGACCCGCCGGAGGTGATCGAATCGGTGATCGCCAGGGCACCGGGCCTGGTGGTGGTGGACGAGGCCTACGGCCAGTTCGCGCCATCGAGCGCGCTCGACATCTTGCGGGGTACCTCCGCGGGAGCGGCCCGCACGGTGGTGGTGCGAACGTTCTCGAAAACCTGGTCCATGGCCGGTGCCCGACTCGGCTACCTGGTCGCCACTCCCGAAGTGGTGGAGGCGTGTGAACTGGTGGCGCTTCCCTACCATCTCGACGCCGCCAAGCAACTGGCCGGGCGTCTGGCCCTGCGCTATGTCAGCGAGATGGAGACCCGGGTTGTCATGTTGACCGAGGAACGCGGACGCATCGCCGCCGCACTGGCCGAACTGCCGGTGGAGACATGGCCGTCTGAAGCCAATTTCATCCTGTTCCGGCCCACGAAGCGATCGGCCCGCCAGGTATGGACCGACCTTCTCGACAAGTCAGTGCTCGTGCGAGACTGTTCGGAGTGGCCGGGCGTCACCGGGTGCCTTCGGGTGACTGTCGGCCTACCCGGCGAGAACGACCGATTCTTAGAGGCCCTGAATGAGAGCTTGCGATGACCGACAACAGACCGACTGACACCACTACCAGCACTACTACTACCGGGACGTCTACCCATCGGACCGCGTCCATCAGCCGCGCCACCAAGGAGACCTCCATCGAGGTCACCTTGGACATCGATGGCACCGGGAATTCGGCGGTCACCACCGGCCTGCCCTTCTTCGACCACATGGTCAGCCAACTCGGCAAGCACGGCGGTTTCGACCTCACAGTGACGGCCCGGGGGGACCTTGAGGTCGACGCCCACCATACCGTGGAAGACGTGGGCATCACCCTCGGGGAAGTTCTGGCCACGGCCCTGAGAGACAAGGCCGGCATCCGACGGTTCGGATCGATCAACCTGCCCCTGGACGAGGCGTTGGTCGAGGTCGCTCTCGACCTGTCGGGGCGTCCCTTCCTCACGTACGACGTCGACTTCGCCCCTGATGTGATCGCCCTGGGCACCCCACCGTTCGACCCGCAGTTGGCCGAGGAGTTCTGGCGGGCGTTCGCCACCGCCGCCGGGATCACCCTCCACATCCGCCTCCGCACCGGGAAGAACGCCCACCACATCATCGAGGCCTCCTTCAAAGGGGTGGCACGCGCCCTGCGTGACGCCGTTCGCCAAGAAGGCGCAGGGATTCCTTCCACCAAGGGGACCCTGTGACCCCCGGGCCACGCCTTTTGGGTTGTGGTGGCCCGACTGACTCGTGATTGCTGTCCTCGACTACGGCATCGGCAACCTGCGCTCGGCCGAAAAGGCGCTCCAGCACGTGGGGTCCGACGCTCGTCTGGTCAGTGACCCCGCCCGGGTGGCCGACGCCGAAGGCGTGGTGCTGCCCGGAGTCGGGTCGTTCGGGCCGTGTGCACGAGCCCTGCGTGATAGCGGACTCGAATCCGCCGCCCTCGATGCCATTGCCCGGGGCACCCCCTTTTTGGGGATCTGCATAGGGTTCCAGTTGCTCTACGAGGGCTCGGAAGAAGATCCCGGCCAGCCGGGTCTCGGGGTGCTCCCCGGGATGGTGCGTGCCCTGCCCCGAGGGGTCAAACACCCCCAGATGCAGTGGAACGTGCTCGACCGGGTAGCCGGCCACGAATCCGGCCTCTTGTCCGGGACGCCCGACCCGGCCTGGGTCTACTTCGTGCATTCCTTTGCCCCGGAGGTGACCTCCGACACCACCTCCACCTGTGACTACGGCGGCCCGATCACTGCGTCGGCGGAGCGGGGTTCGCTTTGGGGTACCCAGTTCCACCCCGAGAAGTCCGGTTCGGTCGGGCTCGGCATTCTGGGGAACTTCGCGCGCGAAGTTGCAAACACCAGGCCCGAGGTCTCGGCCCGCCCGGTGATCAGGCGACCGGCTCCGTCGGGCACCGATTCATAGTGGACCTTTATCCGGCCATCGACATCCGGGAGGGCGCGGCAGTGCGGTTGGTCCAGGGGGATTTCGACCGACAGAGTGACTACGGGGACCCGCTGGTTCTGGCCCGTTCCTTTGCCGATGCTGGTGCCCCCTGGCTCCACGTGGTGGATCTGGACGCAGCCCGAACCGGCAGTCCGGTTAACCGGAGCACCGTGCTGGCCATCGTCGCGGCGGTGGAGGTTCCCGTGGAGACCGGTGGGGGAGTGCGAACCGACGGGGACATCGACGAGCTGTTGTCCGGCGGTGTCGCCCGGGTCATTCTCGGCAGTGCCGTACTCGATGACCCCGGGCTCGCCCTCCGTTCCGCCACCCGCCACCCGGGGCGGATCGCGGTGGGTCTCGACTACCGGATCGATGGCGATGGCCGGGCCGAGGTCGCCATCCGAGGTTGGGAAGAGCGGAGTGGTCGCATCCTGGCCGACCTGCTCGAAGAACTCGCCCAGGTGGATCTGTCCGCGGTGATCGTGACCGCCATCGATCGGGATGGGATGTTGCAAGGCCCTGACCTGGTCGGCCTGGCCGCGGTCCTGGAGGCGACAGCGCTTCCGGTGATCGCGTCGGGCGGGGTCGGGTCGGTAGAGGACATCCGGGAACTGGCAACCATGTCGGTACGGGCGGGAGGCTCGAAGCGACGCCTTACCGGCGCGATTTGCGGCAAGGCCCTGGTCGACGGGCGCATGACCGTAGAAGAAGGGGTGGCGGCGTGCGCACGGTGAGAGTCATCCCCTGTCTCGACGTGGACGCCGGGCGCGTCGTCAAAGGCATCCAATTCGTCGATCTGTTCGACGCCGGCGACCCGGTGGAGCTGGCTGCCCGCTACAACGCCCAGGGGGCCGACGAGCTGGTCTTCCTCGACATCACCGCATCCTCGGATCACCGCCAGACCATGGTCGACGTTGTCTCCCGCACCGCCGAGCAGGTATTCATCCCCTTCACGGTGGGCGGTGGCGTCCGGTCGGTCGAAGATGCCCGCCGGTTGTTGCGGGCCGGTGCCGACAAGGTGGGCATCAACACCGCGGCGGTGGAGCGACCGGAGCTGATCACCGAGATCGCCACGGAGTTCGGTGCCCAGTGCGTGGTGGTGGCCATCGATGCCCGCCGCCGCCCAGCCCCGGATGGCGATGGCGAAGGTGTGGCCTGGGAGGTGTTCACCCATGGAGGGCGCACTTCCACCGGCATCGACGCGGTCCATTGGGCGGAACGGTGCGCAACCATCGGCGCCGGTGAGATCCTGCTCACCTCGATGGACCGTGACGGCACCCGGGATGGATTCGACATCGCCCTCACCCGCCAAATTTCCGATCGTTGTCCGGTGCCCCTGATCGCCTCGGGAGGGGTAGGGGAGCTCGATCACCTGGTAGCCGGAGCGGTCGAAGGTGCGGCCGATGCCGTCCTGGCCGCGTCGATTTTCCATCTCGGCGAGTTCACGGTGGGGGAGGCTAAGGCCCACCTGGCCGCGGCCGGCGTGGCTGTCCGCCCGGCATGAAGGTCACCCGGGGGGGCCGGGAAGGGCATCCCAGCCGGCGTTGGTAGCCTGGGGTGGTGACTACCGGGACCCGAGTGACACCCAACATCTGCCGCGATGGCGCGGGAGACGGACCCAAACAACCCATCACCGTGCTGGCCGACCGCGTATTGGTACAGGTGGGGCAAGCCGAGGGGGAGCGTCGGTCCCGGTCAGGGATCTTGATTCCCGCCACCGCCCAGGTATCCCGCCGATTGGCGTGGGCCGAAGCGGTGGCCGTCGGCCCCCATGTCCGAACCATCAAGGTGGGGGACAACGTCTTGTTCAATACGGAGGACCGGTTCGAAGTCGAGGTGCAGGGAGACGAGTACGTCATTCTGCGAGAGCGGGACATTCACGCGGTGGCCTCCACCCGCATCGACGGCGGCACCGGCCTCTATCTCTGAACGACGATTGACCTCAATGCCCAGATCCAGGGAGTACGTCTTGTGAGTACCACCGACCAACAGTCCAAATTCATCGCCACCCCCATCCCGTTCACCTCCGCCGAGCTGGCCGAGGTGGCCTATAACGCCGACGGATTGGTGCCGGCCATCGTCCAGGATGCCTCCGATCATGCCGTGCTCATGCTGGCGTGGATGAACGAGGATTCGCTGAGAAGGACGCTCGAGACCGGGCGTACCTGGTTCTGGAGCCGGAGCCGCAAGGAGTATTGGTGCAAGGGCGAGACTTCCGGCGATCGCCAGTACGTGCGTAGCCTCAGCTACGACTGTGACGGTGACACCTTGCTCATCGTGGTCGACCAAGAGGGAAAGGGCGCCTGCCATACCGGCAACCGCACCTGTTTCTACCGCTCCTTCGGCGATCCATCCGCGGACGCATGACCGACTCTGGCTCCGGGCCGGGTGAGGACGGATTCCGGTCGTTGGCGGCCAAACACCGGATCGTCCCGGTGTGGCGGGAACTGATCGCCGATACCATCACCCCGGTGGGGGCATTCCTCCAGATTGTGGGCACCGGTAACAATGTCGGGTTTTTGCTCGAATCGGTGGAGGGGGGAGAACGCTGGGGTCGCTACTCCTTTGTGGGCCGTAATCCTTTGGCCACCGTCACCGCGGTGGGTGACGTGGTCACCACCGCCGGCCCCCTCGACCTCGACGCGGTGACCGACAACGCGGTCACCGGGGACAGGGGTGTGCTCGTGGCCATGGAGGCGATCCTCAACGCCTTCGAATCACCCGATCTCCCCGATCTACCCCCTCTCCACGCCGGGTTGGTCGGGTACCTGGGCTATGACGTGGTGCGCGAGGTCGAGCACCTCCCGGACACCCCCCGGGACGATCTGGGTCACCCCGACGCCATCCTGGCCGTCATCGGCCAGCTGGCGGCCTTCGACCACTGGCGTCAGCGGGTGGTCCTCATCGACAACGTGGTGATCGATCCTTCGTGGGGCACTGACGAGATGGACGCGGCTCATGCCGCCGCCCAGGGGCGTTTGGACGAACTCGCGGCCGACTGTTTCCGCCCACTCGACGAACCGGCTCGTCTACTGCCGATGAAAACCGGTGCCCCTACCGACGTAGTGCGCACCATGTCGGACAATCTCTACGAAGATGCGGTGCGGGTGGCCAAGGAGCACGTCACCGCCGGGGACGTGTTTCAGGTCGTGCTGTCACAACGGTTCGATCTCCCGTGCCTGGGGGTCGACCCCTTCGACGTCTACCGGGTGCTCCGACTGGTCAACCCGAGTCCCTATCTGTATTTCCTCCGATTCCCCGAGGTCACGGTGGTGGGTGCCTCCCCTGAGCCGATGGTGCGTCTCCGGGACGGCACTGTGACGTCCCGGCCCATCGCCGGATCGCGACCCCGGGGCCGGAGCCCGGAGGAGGACCTGCGCCTCCAGGGTGAGCTGGCGGAAGATCCGAAGGAAGTGGCCGAACACGTGATGCTGGTGGATCTGGCCCGCAACGACGTGGGCCGGGTGGTGTCGTTCGGGACCGAGCAGCTCGACGAGATGATGGTGGTGGAGTGCTACAGCCACATCATGCATCTCACCTCTCAGGTTTCGGGGAGTCTGGCTCCGGGCAAAGGGCCCATCGACGTGCTGCGGGCGACATTGCCGGCCGGCACCCTCTCCGGGGCACCCAAGGTGAGGGCGATGCAGATCATCGATGACCTCGAGCCGACCAAGCGGGGGATCTATGGGGGAGTGGTCGGGTATCTCGACTTCTCGGGGAATCTCGACACCGCCATAGCCATTCGCACCATGACCGTGGATCCCGATGGTCGTGCCTCGGTCCAGGCCGGCGCGGGGATCGTGGCGGACAGCGATCCGGCGTCGGAGAATGCCGAGTGCGCGCACAAGGCGGCAGCCATGCTCTCGGCGGTGGCCATGACCAGGGCGTCGGCATCGACCGGGGATACGCCGTCGACCAGAGAGATGCCGGTGACCAGGGCAGTGAGTGGAATGGGGGCTGATCGATGAGTGTGGCTTCGGATGAAACGTTGACAATCGGATACGACGCCTTGCGTACCTCGGTGGCCGCCCACCGGATCGACCGCGACATCGTGCGGGTAGCGGGGCCGGATGCGGTGAGCTACCTGCAAGGACAGTGCAGCCAGGACGTGGCCGGCCTGGCTGTGGGAGGAACAGCCGAGGCGCTGCTTCTCAGCCCCCAGGGGAAGATGGACGCGTTTGTAAGGGTGAATCGCACGGGGGACGACCAATTCGTCATCGACACCGACGGCGGATTCGGCGAGGCAGTGAAGACCCGATTGGAGCGGTTCCGCCTTCGGGTAAAGGTGGAGTTGGAATTGCTGGCATGGGAGTGCATGGCCGTGCGCGGCCCCGGCGCCGACCCGATCAAGGTGGTGACTGCGTCCGTGGCCGGCGATCCGTCGGTGCTACGCCTCCCTGTCGCCTGGCCCGGGTTCTCGGGCTTCGACCTGCTGGGCCCGGCGACCGCAGGTGGAAGCACGCCCGACGCCTGGGTGGGGGAAGGGGTGGTGCGTTGTAGTGACGACGCCTGGGAGGCGGCACGCATCGAAGCCGGGCTTCCCCTCAACGGGCGCGAAATCAACGATTCGACCATCGCCGCGGAAGTCGGGTTGGTGGACAGGGCGGTGTCGTTCACCAAGGGGTGCTTCACCGGTCAGGAGCTGGTGGCCCGCCTTGACTCCCGGGGTTCGAAGGTCGCGCGGAAGCTGGCCGGTCTGGTGATCGCTTCCGAGTCGGGTGACAGCGGGAGTGGCCGCGGCGGCCTTCCTCCGCTTGGGGCGGCGGTATGGACCTCTGATGGCGGGCACGAGGTCGGCCACCTGACCTCGGTGGCCTGGTCTCCCCTCTTCGGTTCACCGGTGGCCCTGGCCACCCTCCATCGGCGGGTGACGCCGCCCGAGACGGTTTCCGTGCGGTGGGAGAGTGGCGGCGCCGCCCATCAGTTGGATGCCGAGGCCCGCGCCCTGCCGCTCGTCGAGGAGGGGACCTCATAGATCCGATGGCGCGCAGGCAACGCCGGCACCCTCCCGCGGACAACATCGCCATATTGGGGCCATGACCCATGAGCTGGCCACGCTGATCGATCGAGTGGCGCGGCTTTCGGGAAGCTTTGTACTCCGGTCAGGGGCGATGGCCACAGAGTACTTCGACAATTACCGCTTCGAGTCCGACCCCGACTTGCTGCGTCAAATTGCCTCCGGGCTGGCCACCCTGGTCCCACCCGATGGTTGGCCGAGGGTGCCGGCATCGCAGGCCGTCACCTTCTGGTCGTCGAGGACGTCGTCACCTCCGGAGGCCAGATCGCGACGTCGGTGCGCGCCCTCCGGGACCTTGGAGCCATCGTCGACCGGGCACTGTGCGTTGTGGACCGCCAAGAAGGCGGACGCGACAACCTGGCGGGTCTCGGTGTGGAGTTGCACTCATTGCTCACCCGTATGAACCTCGATCAGGCCAACGGCCAGCATTGAGTCGGACGGGTCCCCACCCACTGTCTCTGGGCCGTCGCGGCTTGGTACATGCCGTGGTACGTTGCCAAATCTCAAGGCGGCCTGTCGCCTTGCGTATAGTTGCGTAGAGCGACACCCTTGGCCCGGCGATGGCCCGGGGGACGATGACACCACTGGAGGAGGACCGTGACCCGAGGCCGTAAGGAGAACGACAAGGGAACCGGACGGATCCAGGCGATGGGAGGCGACACCCTCCAGTTGGTCGTCGATTACGTCAAGCAGGAGACCCTCCAGCCGTTGAAGGGCCTGGGACGGTTCATCGTGTTCGGTGTGGCCGGATCGGTGGCGTTGGGGATCGGCCTGGTGATCCTGGCCGTGGGATTCCTCCGCGTGTTACAGGGTGAGACGGGAAGCACGTTCACCGGCAATTGGTCGTGGGCTCCTTACCTGATCTGCACAGTGGCCGTGTTGGCGGTCGCCACGGTGGCGGTGGCTGCCATCAGCCGGGGACAGGGCAAGCGACAGGTTGAACGACATAAGGAGACCGCATGAGCCCCGAAAGCTCAACCATCACCCGCGCCGATCTAGAAGCACGCTTCCGCGAGCTCAATGGCGAGGTCGTCACCGAAGTTGAATCTGCCCGTTCCAAACTGTTGGCCGTCGGAGCTGCAGCCGCAGTGGTGGTGCTCGCCATCGCCTATATGGCCGGTCGGCGACGTGGCCGCAGTCGTTCGGCAGTGGTCGAGGTCCGGCGGATCTGAAGACGTGGAGCGCCTCCTTCGCTATTTCCTGAAGAACGGATTCCGCCGCGGCTTTCGCGGTGAACATCCGGTGTGGTTCGTGATCGGGGCATCAGCCTGGTTGCTCATCCGCGCCCGCCGACGCGACGATGACGTTATCTACCGGACGGTTCTGCTTCCCGGTGAACGGCTGGTGGTGGAGACCAGGAACCCTGGCGACGCCAAGCTGTCCGGCGATTGACAACGGTGGGCAGCGACGACGGGCGCTCAATTCTCGTGGACGGCGAGCGGGTACTTTTGGTCGACGCAAAAGAGCGTCAGTATCTGATCACCCTGCGGGCGGGGACCTCGTTCCACACCCACATGGGCATCATCGCCCACGATCACCTGATCGGTGCGTTCGAGGGGTCCACCGTTGTGGGCAGCACCGGGCGGCGCTTCTTGGTGGTCCGGCCGACCTTGGCCGATGTTGTACTGAAAATGCCTCGCGGCGCCCAGGTGATCTACCCCAAGGACCTGGCCGCCATCATGGTTTTGGCGGATATTGCCCCGGGTGTGAGCGTTCTCGAGGCGGGCGTGGGGTCCGGGGCGTTGTCAATGGCCCTATTGCGGGCCGGCGCCGATGTGGTCGGTTACGAGTTGCGCGAAGACTTTGCCGACCGGGCCCGGACAAACGTGGAGGCCCTGGTGGGGGAGCAGGCCCCCTACCGAGTCGAGATACGCGACATCTACGAGGGAATCGACGAACGGGGCCTCGACCGGATAGTCCTCGATCTTCCGGAACCGTGGAGGGTGCTGCCCCACGCGGAAGTGGCCATGCGCCCGGGGGGCATTCTCTGCTCTTATCTCCCCACCATCAATCAGACCTCACAGCTGCGCAACGCACTCGCCCACACCTCATTCGGTATGGCGGCCACCGTCGAGGTGCTCTATCGGACGTGGCACGTGGAAACCCGGTCGGTGCGACCTGACCATCGCATGGTGGGACATACCGGGTTTCTCACCACCGCGAGACTGTTGGTGCCGGATCCTGACCGATCCCCTTATAACGCCAAGAAGTACGAGACAGCCGGCGATGCCGAGTCACCCAGCGAGCCCGGATTGGTCTCCACGGAGTTTTGAGCGCAAGTGATGTACCCCGGTCTCTTCGGTGAGGTACCCCCGGACCACTCAGCTCTGTTCGATGAAGATGCACTCACCGGGGCACTCTTCGGAGGCCTCGACCACGGCATCCTCGAGCTCGGCGGGCACACCGGCCATACCGGCCGAGCCACCCGGCTCGTTCTTCACGTCGGCGCCTTCCTTCACGTAGGCAAGTCCGTCGTCCAGCAGAGTGAAGACGGCCGGAGCGATCTCCTCGCAGAGGCCATCTCCGGTGCAGAGATCCTGGTCGATCCAGACCTTCATCAGTTGCAACTCTCCTAGGTACGTTTCGGTCCACATGCATGCGGACGGCCGACAGGGCAGTTCCTGCGGGTTGACAGCGCCAACCACCCGCCATCGGTCCCCCAGGGGGGCCTGCAACCCGTGGGGACCATGCTATCCCGAACTGCGGTTGGCCCAAGTTGATACTCGGTCAGCTGGCGGACCCGGGCTTCCGGGTGCCGCTTGATCCGCCCAGGTGCCGGTGTATGGTCGCCAATTAGGAGTCTAGACATGCGAGGTGATCCCGACGACTGATCCCGACGACGAAGTGGGCCAGCATCGAGCTGGCGATGGGATGGGGACCGACGATCTCGCCACCCTGCGCCTCCGCGCCCAGGAGGCCGAGGAAGAGGTCACCCTGCTCAGGCGCCGCCTCCAGGAGAGCCCACTTCGGGTCCAGACCCTCGAGGAGAAATTGCTCGAGACGAAGGGCCAGCTGGCCCAGGCCATCTCCCAGAACGAGAAGCTGACGTTCACACTGCAGACGGCGAAGGAGCACATCACCAACCTCCGCGAGGAAGTGGAGAAGCTCACCCAACCTCCGGCGGCCTATGGCACGTTCCTCGGAACCAATGACGACGGGTCGGTCGACGTATTTTCGGGAGGTCGGAAGATGCGGGTGTCGCTGCACCCCGAGATCGGGCTCGGTGACCTGCAACGGGGGAACGAGGTCGTCCTCAACGAATCACTCAATGTGGTCCTGGCCCGGCAAGGCGAAGGGTCGGGTGAAGTGGTGGTGCTGAAAGAATTGCTCGAGGGCGGACGCCGCGCCCTTATCTACAGCCGCGCCGACGAAGAGCGGGTGGTGGAGCTCTCCGACGCACTCATCGGGGTGAAACTCCGCTCCGGGGATACCATCCTGATGGAGTCCCGTACCGGTCTGTTGGTGGAGAAGCTCGCCCGTCCTGAAGTCGAGGAACTCGTCCTCGAGGAGGTGCCCGACGTCACCTATGCCGATGTCGGCGGACTCGATTCCCAGATCGAGGCGATCACCGATGCCGTCGAGCTTCCCTATCTCCACCGCGAGCTGTTTGCCGAGCACAAGTTGCCGGCACCCAAGGGGATTCTGCTCTACGGCCCGCCCGGTTGTGGGAAGACGCTGATCGCCAAGGCGGTGGCCAATTCGTTGGCCAAGAAGGTCGCCCAGGTGACCGGCAATACCAATACCCGCAGCTATTTCCTGAATATCAAAGGGCCCGAGCTCCTGAACAAGTACGTCGGGGAAACCGAGCGTCAGATTCGCCTGGTCTTCCAACGGGCCCGGGAGAAGTCGGAAGAAGGAGTCCCGGTCATCGTCTTCTTCGACGAGATGGACTCACTCTTCCGAACCCGGGGCACCGGCATCAGCTCGGACATGGAATCGACCATCGTGCCCCAGTTGTTGGCGGAGATCGACGGGGTGGAGACCTTGCGCGATGTCATCGTCATCGGAGCATCGAACCGTGAGGATCTGATCGACCCCGCCATCCTTCGCCCTGGTCGCCTGGACGTCAAAATTCGCATTGAGCGACCGAACGAAGTGGCAGCAGCACAGATCTTCGCCAGGTATCTGACCCCGGATCTCCCGCTCGACGCCGAGGAGGTTCGCACCCGGGGAGGGGGTGACCCGGCCAAGGCCACCCAGGCCATGATCGAGGCGACAGTGGCCGAAATGTACCGGGACGATGAGGAGAACCGATTCCTCGAGGTCACCTACCAGAACGGCGACAAAGAAGTCCTCTATTACCGAGACTTCTCCTCCGGCGCCATGATCGAGAACATTGTTCGCCGGGCCAAGAAGCTGGCCATCAAGCGGGCCATCGCCGGAACCGGCCGGGGCATTCGCATGGACGACCTCTTCGAGTCGATCCGCCAGGAGTACAAGGAGAACGAGGATCTCCCGAACACCACCAACCCCGACGATTGGGCGAAGATCTCCGGAAAGAAGGGCGAGCGAATCGTCTACATCCGCACGCTCATCAGCGAGGATCGAGGAACCAAGGGTGGCCGGTCAATCGAGCGGGTGGGCACCGGTCAGTATCTTTAGGCTGAAGTGAGGATAGGGTCGGCGGGTGGCCATCCCGAAGGTCTGCGGCATCGAGACCGAGTACGGCATCCATGTGGAAAACGGCGATCCCAACCCGATTGCTGCCTCATCGGTGCTCATCAACGCCTATGCCCAGGACATCGTCCGGCAACAGACCGGTTGGGATTTTGAAGACGAGTCCCCGGGGAATGACGCCCGGGGGTACGCCCGAGAGGGATCGATGCCACCCGAGGTGGAGACCCACCTGTTGAACACCGTGCTCACCAATGGGGCGCGGTTCTATGTCGACCATGCTCATCCGGAGTTCTCCACTCCCGAATGCGCCAATGCCCTGGAATGCGTGCGATACGACCGGGCCGGCGAGCAGATCCTCATCAGATCAATGGTGGCTGCGAACTCGGCAGTCCCCGACGGCCGTCGCTTCATCGTCTACAAGAACAATTCCGACGGGAAGGGCAATTCGTACGGGACCCATGAGAATTATCTGATGGACCGGGCCACACCCTTTGACCGGATCGTCCATGGGATCACCCCTCATTTCGTGGCCCGGCAGATCTTTACCGGAGCGGGGAAAGTGGGATCAGAGACCCCGACCCACGACGGTCGCCAGGTCGACTTCCAGATCACCCAGCGGGCCGAGTTCTTCGAAGAACGGGTCGGGCTCGAGACAACCCTCAAGCGACCCATCATCAACACCCGGGATGAACCGCACGCCGATCCCCACCGCTACCGTCGCCTCCACGTCATCGTCGGTGACGCCAACCTGGCCGAGGTGGCATCCCTCCTCAAGGTGGGCACCACGTCGCTGGTACTGGCCATGATCGAGGACGACATCACCGGGGACCGCGATCTCGACCTGGCTGACCCGGTGCGGGCCATGCACCAGGTATCGCTCGATCGGACATTCAGCCACGCCTTGGAGATGTCCGACGGCACCACGGCCACTGCACTGGAGATCCAGTGGGAGCTGTTCTCGTTGGCCCGAAAGTATGCCGAGGACCGAGGCCTCGAATGCATGGGCGAGGAGGGAGTGGGCGAGGAGGTCCTCCGCCGATGGGAGATGGTGCTCCATGGGCTTGAAACCGACCCGATGTCCCTGGCCCGTCAACTCGATTGGGTGGCCAAGCTGCGCCTCCTCGAGGCCTATCGGGAGCGCCACGGGTGTGGGTGGGACGATCATCGGTTGGCGGCCATGGATCTGCAGTATCACGACCTTCGCCCCGAGCGGTCGCTCTTCGCCCGACTCGACACTGAAAAGTTGATCGATGAGCAATCGGTGATCAGCGCCATTACCGAGCCCCCGCGGAATACCCGGGCCTGGTTCAGGGGGCAGTGTCTGACCAAGTGGCCGGCGGAAGTGGTCACGGCCAACTGGGATTCGCTGGTCTTCGACCTCGGCACCGACCCCTTGCGACGCGTCCCTATGATGGACCCCCTACGAGGCACGGCCGATCACGTGGACGAACTATTGCAGCAGAGTGCAACTCCGTCGGAGTTGTTGGACCGGCTGAGCAGCTAGGGAGAGTGGCAGATGGCTGAACGAGAATTGAAGAAGAAGAGCACCGGTACCGACCACGCCAAAGAATCGGTGGAGGAGGTGCCCGCCACGTCGGACAAGGGCGAGAAGCTCAAGGCTGAGCTGGATGACCTCCTCGACGAGATCGATGAGGTACTCGAAGACAATGCCGAGGAGTTCGTGCGCAACTACGTACAGAAGGGCGGCGAGTAGATCCGGTGACGTTGCCGTTCTTTACCCCATTGGATGATCCCGGTCCCGACTTCGCCGGACTCATCCGCCGACTTCAGATCCCGATGCGTGCTCCCGCCAACATCGGCAGTCCCCAGGCGCCCATGGGTGCTGGAGGGCCCGGAGGCTCCGAATACCGTCACGGCACCACTGTGGTGGCCCTCCGGTTCGCCGACGGCATTGTGATGGCCGGCGACCGCCGGGCCACTGAAGGTCATGCCATCGCCCACCGTGCCATGGAGAAGGTCTTTCCCGCTGACCGCTTCTCGGCGGTGGCCATCGCCGGGGCCGCCGGACCCGCGGTGGAGATGGTCCGCCTGTTCCAGACCCAGCTCGAGCACTACGAGAAGGTGGAAGGGGTCGTGCTCAGCCTGGAGGGGAAGGCCAACCAGCTGGGCCAGATGGTGCGTGAGCACCTTCCCATGGCCATGCAGGGGTTGGGAGTGGTACCGCTCTTCGCCGGATACGACCTGGCCCGCAGTACCGGCCGTATCTTCACCTACGACGTCACCGGTGGCCATTACGAGGAGACCGAGCACAATGCCACCGGATCGGGGGGACGCGACGCCCGGACAACAATCAAACTTGGCTACCGGATGGGAATGGCTCGGGATGACGCGGTCGAACTGGCGGTCCAGGCCCTCTTTGAGGCTGCCGACGAGGATTCGGCCACCGGAGGTCCTGATCTGGTGAGAGGCATTTATCCGTTGGTGGCCACTGTGACCGCCGCCGGCTTTGAATCGGTCACCGAAGAGGAAGTGGCACTTCGGTTCGCCACGCTGATCGAACGTCGACGGGTGGAGGGTCGCGAACCATGACAATGCCGTACTACGTGGCCCCCGAACAGGTCATGAAAGACCGTGCCGAGTATGCCCAAAAGGGAATCGCCCGCGGACGATCGCTCATTGCCAGCACCTATGCGGAGGGAATCGTCATCGTGGCGGAGAACCCCTCGCGGTCGCTCCACAAAGTCAGCGAGATCTACGACCGCATAGCCTTTGCCGGAGTGGGAAAGTACAACGAGTTCGATCAGCTGCGGGTCTCGGGTGTTCGCCACGCCGACACCAAGGGCTACGCCTACAGCCGTGAGGACGTCGACGCCCGTTCGTTGGCCAACCTGTACGCGCAGTACCTCGGTCAGGTCTTCACCCACGAGATGAAGCCGCTGGAGGTCGAGATTCTGGTGGCCGAGTTGGGCACCGAGCTGCATCCGAACCAGCTCTACCACATCGCCTATGAGGGAACCATCACCGACGAGGATCGGTACGCGGTGCTCGGAGGTGAGACCGAGGCGATCGCCCAAGAAGTCGAATCCGGGTGGGTGGAGAATTGGTCGCTTTCGGCCGCCCTCCAGGCCACGGTGGGAGCCTTGGCCGGAGCCGAACGGACGCTGGTTGGCAAGGATCTCGAGGTGGCGGTCCTCACCGAGGGAAGTGGCCGGCGCTCCTTCCATCGCCTGATGGACACCGAACTGGACACTCTGCTGACGTAGTCCGGAGTCGGAGTATCCGCCAGGTCGGACACCGTCCGTTGGGATCCGGCGAGCGCACGGTACCGTGAGGGCATGGACAAGCGTATCTTCGGCTTGGAGAACGAATACGGGGTCACCTGCACGCTACGCGGGCAACGCCGGCTCAGCCCAGATGAAGTCGCCCGCTATCTGTTCCGACGGGTGGTCAGCTGGGGACGGTCCTCCAATGTGTTCCTCGAGAATGGTGCGCGTCTCTATCTCGACGTGGGCAGCCATCCGGAGTACGCCACTCCCGAGTGCGACGATATCGCGGAGCTGGTCGTCCACGACAAGGCGGGGGAGTGGATCCTGTCATCGTTGGTAGAGGGGGCGGAGACCCGTCTACAAGAAGAGGGCATCCGTGGCGACATCTACCTGTTCAAGAACAACACCGATTCGGCCGGAAACTCCTACGGGTGCCACGAGAACTATCTGACCAGCCGGAAGGATGACTTCGCGCACTACACCGAGGTGCTCATTCCGTTTCTGGTCAGTCGACAGATCTACGCCGGCGCCGGCAAGGTTCTCCAAACTGCCCGTGGCGCGGTGTTCTGTCTGAGCCAGCGGGCCGAGCACATCTGGGAAGGCGTTTCCTCGGCCACCACCCGGAGTCGCCCGATCATCAATACTCGGGACGAACCGCATGCCGATGCCGAAAAGTACCGGAGGCTCCACGTGATCGTGGGCGACTCCAATATGAGTGAGTACGCGACGTTTCTGAAGGTGGGCACCACCAGCATCATGCTCAGGATGCTCGAGGACCCGGCGACGGTACTGCCCGACCTCACCCTGGAGAATCCGATCAGGGCCATCCGTGAGATCAGCCATGACATCACCTGTCGTCATGCCGTGCGTTTGGCCAATGGTCGGGAGATGAGCGCACTCGACATGCAAGCCGAGTACCTGCAACGGGCGTTGAAATTCCGTGACCGGCAGGGTCTGTCCTCCCAGGAGGACCGGGCCCTCGATATGTGGGAGCACTGCCTCAAGGGCCTGGGGTCTGACCCGCTGTCACTGCACCGCGAGTGTGACTGGGTGGCCAAGTATCGGCTCATCGATAGCTACCGCCATCGCCATCAACTGCCGCTCAACAGCCCGGCGGTGTCGTTGCTCGATCTGCAGTACCACGATGTGGATCGCACTCGGGGGCTCTACTATCGGCTGCAGCGCCACGATCAACTCGATCGGATCTGCGAGGACGCCGATATCGCCGCGGCCATGTCCATACCCCCCCAGACAACCCGGGCGCGGCTTCGAGGCGAATTTGTGCGCAAGGCGAAGGAACGCCGACGGGACTTCACGGTCGATTGGGTTCACCTAAAGCTCAACGATCAGGCGCAGCGGACGGTGCTGTTGAAAGACCCGTTCAAGTCCAAAGATGACCGGGTGGACAAGCTGATCGCCGGCTTGTGAGGCACACGGGTCACCGTGCACTAGGGTCCACCGATTGTGACTACCGAATCTTCCGGCACATCGACGACAACGTCTGGTGCCCAACCGCGTAGATCGGGCTCGGTCGGGCGTTGGTTGATCGAGTGGGCGATCATCCTGGTGCTGGTGGTCGGGTTCACGTTCATTCTGCGGATGTTCGTGATCCAGACCTTCTCGATTCCCTCGGGATCGATGCTTCCCACCCTGCACGTCGGTGATCGCATCATCGTCAATAAGTTGAGCTATGACTTCCACGGTGTGCACCGGGGGGACATCGTGGTCTTCAAACGGCCACCGCTCGAGGCGCAGAACTATGCCGATCTGGTAAAGCGTGTCGTCGGGCTCCCGGGCGAAACCATCTCGACGGTGAACGGAAACGTCTACATCAATGGAAAGCCGCTCTCCGTACCGTGGCTTCCGACAGGGCCCCAGAGTTTTACCGGGCCGCTGGCGTCTAATGCTCATCAACAGTTCAATATGCCGGGTCCCGTGAAGATACCGGACGGCTCTTATTACGTGATGGGGGACAACCGGACGGACTCCGAGGACAGCCGTTTCTTCGGACCGATTCCGGAGTCGCTCATCGTGGGCCGAGCCGTTGCCGTGGTGTGGCCTGTGGGCCAACTCAAGGGCCTCTGACGCCTGATCCGGCCACTTCCCGGGCTGGGGGGAGGGGTAGCCGCCTCAAACGTGGTGGTCGCCGGTACACTCGACAACGTGCCGTTCCTCAGTCCCGCCAAGTTGTTGATCATTCTCGTGGTGGCTCTCGTCGTGCTCGGACCCGACAAATTGCCCAAGGTGGCCAAGCAGATCGGCGGGCTCTGGGGGGACTTCCGTAAGTTCCGTGAACGCCTGGAAACCGACGTACGGGGGTCGTTCCCCGACCTGCCGTCGACCGACAAGATCGCCCAGGCGGTCCGGTCCCCCCTGGCCTTCCTCGGCACCCTGGCGGATACCCACCAGTCGGAGAATGGCACGACATCCGTAGTGAGCGACAGTTCCGATTCAGTTGATACTTTGGGAGACGCTGTCCATCCGTCGGGGAGTAGCAACCGGCCCTCGGGAACCGTGTGGCCGGAAGAGGAGAGACCCGGTACCCCGGCTGATGCCTCAGCCAATTCCGGAGGTGTGGTCCACCGGGTACGCGTATCCGGCGTTGTCGTCCCCGATGACCCCGGCATGAACTAGTCACGTCAGATCACGGATCACCGGCGGCTCGAGGACGAACACGATGGCTATCAGCCTGAAGCGGCGTAACGACACAACATCCAAGCCCGAATCCATGACACTTGTGGAGCACCTGACGGAGCTCCGACGTCGGGTGTTGGTGTGCGCTCTGGCGTTCATCGTGGCCGCAACGGTGGCCTTCATCGTCTACAACCCGATTCTCGCCTTCTTGAAGGAGCCGTACTGCCAGACGGCACCACACCACTGCGCCTTCTACATCACCGGGCCGCTCGATGGCCTGTCGTTGAGGGTGAAGATCTCCGCCTACGGCGGACTCTTTGCCGCATCACCGGTCCTCTTATGGGAATTGTGGCGCTTCATCACCCCGGGATTGAATCCGAAAGAGAAGAAGTATGCGGTGCCGTTCATCACCGCGTCGATTGTGCTCTTCTCGCTCGGATGCCTGGTCGCCTACGAGACGTTTCCCCATGCCCTCAAGTTCCTCGATTCGGTCGGGGGCCCGAGCCTCAACCAGATCCTCGACCCGACCAAATATTTGAGCCTGATCGTCTTGTTGATGACGGTCTTTGGCCTCACCTTCGAGTTTCCGGTTCTTCTGGTGTCGTTGGAGGTGGCGGGCGTGTTGACGCCAAAACAGCTGTCCTCGTGGCGTCGGTGGGCCATTGTGCTAATCGTGGTGGTGGCGGGAGTGGTCACCCCCAGCTCAGATCCGTTTTCGATGATGGCCCTGGCCGTTCCCCTGTATATCTTCTACGAGGCGTCGATCATCATCGGTAAGATCATCCGTCGGTGACTTCCGGGCAGGCCGGAGGTCGGTTTCGGGGTGCCGATGGAGCCGATGAGCATGGCCTCCGGGCCCGCTTCGAATCCGGTCTCGGATTTCCTCTTGACGGGTTTCAACACGAGGCCATGGATGCCATCGAGCGCGGGGAATCGGTGCTGGTGTCGGCTCCCACCGGATCGGGCAAGACGATCATCGCCGACTACGCCGCGGCCAGGGCGCTGGACCACGGGGGCAAGGCGTTCTACACCACACCCCTGAAGGCCCTGTCCAACCAGAAATTCTCGGAATTGGCCGATCGGTACGGAGCCCGCCGGGTGGGCCTGTTGACCGGGGACGTGTCCTACCAGTCACAGGCTCCGATCGTGGTCATGACCACGGAAGTCCTGCGGAACATGCTGTTCGCCCGCTCTTCGATGCTTGATGACCTGGCCGTCATCGTCCTCGACGAGGTGCACTACCTCCAAGATCCGTATCGCGGGTCGGTGTGGGAAGAAATTCTGATACTGACGCCGCCGGACGTGTCCTTCATCAGCCTGTCGGCCACCGTCAACAATGCGAAGGACTTCGGGGCCTGGCTCACCTCGGTGCGAGGAACCACCCACGTGGTGGTCGAAACCCATCGACCGGTCACCCTCCAGCATCATTACGCCGTGGCTGAGCGGGGCAGTGACCGGATCAGCGTGTTCCCCCTCTTCCGCCAAGGAAAGCCCAATCCCGACGGCCTTCGTCTCGACGAACGCCGACATCGCAATGCCCGACATCGCTTTCGAACGCCACGGCGCACCGAGGTTGCCGAGTATCTGTCTGACGCGGGCATGCTGCCGGCCATCACCTTTATTTTTTCCCGGGCCGCCTGTGACGACGCCACCCGACAGTGCCTTCAGGACGGTCTCCGACTGACAAACCCCCAAGAGCGAGAACGCATACGCGAGCTCACCGAGGAGGCGGTGGAGCGGTTGTCCGATGATGATCTTCGGACTCTCGGATATGGACAGTGGTCGGCCGCCCTCGAAGCCGGGATCGCGCCTCACCACGCCGGTCTGGTGCCGGCCTTCCGCCGGGCGGTGGAACACTGCTTCTCGGAGGGCCTGCTCAAACTGGTGTTCGCCACCGAAACCTTGGCCCTCGGAATCAATATGCCGGCCCGCACGGTGGTGGTGGAGCGGTTCGCCAAGTTCCGGGGCAGGGACACGTCGGCGTTGACGGCGGGGGAGTACCAACAACTGACCGGGCGGGCCGGACGACGGGGCATCGACACCGTCGGTCATGCGTTCATCCTCTGGTCCCACGCCACGACGTTCGCCACGGTGGCCGCCACCGCCTCGGCCCCACCGCCCGACCTCACCTCGTCCTTCCATCCCACCTACAACCTGGCGGTCAATTTGGTCAGGCGCTGGGACAGAGAGGAGGCGCATAGCCTGCTGGCCGCCTCTTATGGGCAGTGGCAGGCCCCTCCGGACTCGGTGTCACTCCCGGCCCAACTCGACCGCCGCCTGGCCGTACTGGAGTCGCGGGGCTATATCGACGGTTGGCGGATTACCGGCGCCGGGAGTGTCCTGGCCGGTATCTACCACGAGTCCGATCTGCTGGTATCGGAAGCGCTGAATGCCGGGATCTTCGATGGTTTGGAACCGGCACTTCTGGCCGGCGTGGTCTCTGGGCTCACCTTCGAGGCTCGGCGGGCCGAAGAGGACCCGGATGGCCCGCGGCAACGGCTGGTGGCGGAGCGTCTGAGCGCCCTTGAGGCCATGGCTGGCGACCTGAGAGCGGAGGAGCGCCGCCACGGGCTCAGGAGGACCAGGCGCCCTGATCCGGGCCTGGCTCGCTCGGTGGTGGCCTGGGCCCAGGGAGGGCTGTTGTCGTCGGTCCTGCGCCACAACGATGTGGCCCCGGGAGACTTTGTGAGGAACATTCGCCAACTGGTCGATCTGGTCCGCCAGTTGGCCCAGGTGGCACCGGATCCGGGCACCGCCGAAGCCGCCAACCTGGCGGTGGCCCTCCTTCGCCGCGGAGTGGTGGCCGCCGATGATCCTGTTCCAGTGGGGTCCGCGCCTGATGGGTCGGTGCCGTCCTAGTGTGATCGGGGCATGTTCCCCTACGCCGTTGAGACCTTTAGCGCCGACGAAGAAGACATTCTCCGCCGGTATGTCACCAACCTCGACCTACCGGTGTTCGCCCTGGTCAATCTGCCCGAGGTGGTAAAAGGCGCACTGTTTGCCCGGTATTCGCGCTCTCCCAAGAGCCTGCGCCGGCTGTTTCTGGATGAGTTCGTGGGCGAGTTGGACATCTCCGGGGATGCCTCGGTGGATGCCACGGTAGGAGTGGAACGGGCTGAACAACTCTACGAAAAGGTGTTTTTCGAGTACGGCGATGATTCGGTGGCTCAGCTCGGCGGGGTGCACCTGGCCTGCGAGCAGGCCTCCAATGTCCTCACCAAGGTCCTCGAGTGGGGGAGGCTGATGGCCTACCTCGAGCAATCCACCCGGTATATCGGCTACGACAACCGACTCTCCACCGGGCACTACCGGTACTACCGGGACCCGGGCCTGCTCGACTCTTCCTTGGGCGCCCGTTACGTGGGTGACATGGACCGTATGTTCGACACCTACGCCGAACTCCTGGTGGAGGTCCAGGCCTGGCTGACCAAGCGGCATCCGCGCCAGGCCGGCGACTCGGATTTCGTCCACCGACAGGCAGTGAGGGCCAAGGCCCTCGATTCCCTGAGGGGCCTGCTCCCTGCCGGGTCGCTGTCCAATGTGGGTGTGTACGGCACCGGGCAGTCCTACGAGATGCTGTTGCTACGGATGCGGTCACATCCACTCCCCGAAGCCCGCCGGTACGCGGACATGATGCTCGATGAACTCCGCAAGGTCATTCCGTCGTTTTTGCAACGGGTGGATCGGGCTGAGCGGGGAGGGGCATGGTCGGCCTATCTCGAGAAGACCCGCACCGACACCGGACGGCTGGTGGAAACGTTCTTTCCCGATCTGTGCGTGGCCGATGACGATCCGATCAGGGGGCCCTCGGGCGCACCTTCGGTCACCCTGCTCGATTTCGATCCCGATGGTGAGGAGAAGGTGATTGCCGCCATCTGTGCGCCACTCACCAGCCGACCGGAAGAAGAGGTGCGCCGCCGGGTCGGACTGCTGGGGGTCGAGGACCGCCGGTCATTGCTGCGTTCGTATGTGGGGGATCGCACCAACCGGCGCCATCGACCCGGGCGGGCCTTTGAGCGAACCGACTACCGCTTCGATGTGGTGAGCGACTACGGGGCCTTCCGCGATCTGCAGCGCCACCGTATGTTGACCATCGAGTGGCAGCCGTTGGGTCCGTCGCTCGGATACGACATTCCCGAGACGGTGGAAGAGGCGGGAGTGGCTGTCCGCTACGCAGCGTCCTTGGAGAGATCCCGTGACCTCTACACCGCATTGGCGCCGGCATTCCCCCACGAATCCGCCTACGCGGTGGCGTTGGCCTATCGGATCCGCTATTCGATGCAGATGAACGCCCGCGAGGCCATGCACCTCACCGAACTGCGGTCGGGCCCGCAGGGCCATCCCTCCTACCGCTGGGTGGCCCAGGAGATGCATCGGCTGATCGCTGACCAGGCCGGCCACCGGCTCTTGGCCGAGGCCATGTCCTACGTCGACTACGGCGGACAGGACCTGGAGCGGTTGGAATCAGAGCGACGGGCTGAAGAGAAGCGTGCCGGGCAGGCTGCCAACAAAATTACTTCACGTCCCTGACCTGGGAACTTGGGAGTCGTACCTGGTCAGAGCCTAGGTTTGTGGGTTGACGACCTCGGGGACCTGTGGCGTAACGTGCGCTCAATCCCATGCGCTCCAATTGACGTTCTCGATGGCGGTTGCTGTCCGGTCCGGATTGAGGGGTGATGGTGTGAGAGGCGGAGATGACCCAGGGGTTTGAGTAGAGAACGGTTTCCCGAAACCGAAGGCGAGAGCCGAGGGTGGCGGGGGAGTGGTACCAAAGAACCCCTGGGTTGGTCCGTCTGACCTGGCAGTAGCCCCGCACCTGGGTAGATGGCCGGCTCTCAGACGGCGTCCCACTCCCGGCTGTCCTTCGTAGTCCTACCCACCATTGATTCATGCACCGAGTAGGTCCGCGACCGTATATGCTCCCGGCCAACTCACCATTGAAGGGCCGATATGCCGCAAGAAGTCGATGAGATAGAAGAACCCGAAGAGCTCGCCGAGAATGACCTCGATGCGCTGGCGAACGAGGACGATGATGACCTGATCGATGACGACGCCCTGGCGGTCGATGACGACGACCTGGCTCCCGACGCCGTCGAGGACGACCTGGCTCCCGACGCCGTCGAGGAAGAGGTTGTTCCCGGTGCGGCGGTGGTCGCCAAGCCTGCCGCCGCCGCCGGCGAGGAAGAGGAAGAGGACGACGACGAGGAGCATGACGAGGACGTCGAGGCCAGCCTCGATGTGATCCTCAAAGAGCGTCTCGTGGTCGAGGAGCCCGAAGCGGACGAAGATGCTCCCGAGCCGGAAGATCGCACCGACGGGGTCGATCGGGTGCTCCCCAAACAGCCTGACGAGTTCGTCTGCCGTTCATGTTTTTTGGTGAAGCACCCGAATCAGCTCGCGGATCGGAAGAAGATGCTGTGCCGCGATTGCGTGTGAGTGGAGGCCGCCATGGTCGATGAAGCCAATGATGACGTGTCGCTAAACGACCGTCTCCTCGATATATTCGTGTATGCACCGGCAGGGTTCGTTCTCTCCGCGCTGGAGGATTTCCCCAAGTTGGCGGCGTTAGGTCGCGAACGGTTGGGAACCCAGGTGTCGACGGCTCGAGTCATGGGTGAGTTTGCGGTCAAGGCCGGGCGCAACGAGCTCAAGCGGAGGGGTGACGGCTTCCTGCATCGAGGCTCTGGTACCAACCCCGCCGACGAGAGCCCGGTGGGTCTCCACTCGGTGCCGGATTCGCCAGCGGCCGGCGAATCCGAAGAGGCTCCGATCCCGAGCGCTCCTTTGACGCCTCTTCCGACTCCCACTCCGTCGTCCATCCTTGAGACCCCGGTGGTGGCGGTCACCCGTCCGTCCACCAACGGGCACGTTCCCACGGTGTCATCCCTTGCCATCCACGGTTTCGATACCTTGTCCGCATCGCAGGTCGTCCAGCGCCTGGACGGCTTGAGCCGCGGGGAGCTGGTGGCGGCCCGGGCCTATGAGGCAGGCACACGCGGACGCCGGACTATTCTCAGCAGAATCGACCAACTGCTGGACGAACGGGCATAGCTGCGGTTCTCCGAGCGGAGGTTCGGCTCGGCCGAGGGGATGGCATGGAGGGAGTCAGGGTTGCAGAGGCCGACGACGCTCAGAGATGTCTCGAACTGGCGGAGGAATTTGTCTCTGGGTTGGCCTCGCGACGAGGTGGTTCCCTCCTCCTGGTTCAGTCGGAGGACTCAACCGGGTGGGTATCGGATGTTGCCCGGTTTGGTCAGCTGCTCGATGATCCGGACCGATTGCTGTTGATTGGCACTCTCGACGGCGTGGTGACGGGACTGGCAATGGGCCACGTCGAACCCCTGCCCGATGGGAGACCCCTCGGGTTTCTTGACGCCTGCTACGTGAAACCAGATGCCCGCGGCGTCGGGCTCGGGCGTTTGTTGTTGGATGGCATCGTAGGGTGGCTTTCGGATCGGAACTGTGTCGGAGTCGACGGGATGGCGCTCCCCGGTGATCGGGAAGCGAAGAACTTCTTCGAAGCCTCCGGGTTCAAGGCCCGGCTGTTGACCATGCACCACACGTTCGAATGACGCCGCCAACCGATCCAGTGGACCACGGAACGGTCTATGCCAATGGCATCGAGATGTATTTCGACAGTGCCGGGGAGGGCGATCCACTGGTGCTCTTGCACGGTGGCATGGCGTCCAACCTGGGGTGGATGGGCCAGATCGACGACTTCTCGGCCCGATACCGGGTGATCGCCCCCGAGCGACCCGGGCATGGTCACACCGCCGACAGTGCCGGGCCGTACAGCTACGAGCAGATGACAGATGACACGGAGGCCTTCCTGACCGGCCTGGGACTGCCACCGGTCTCTGTGGTCGGCTGGAGCGACGGTGGCATCATCGCCCTTCTCTTGGCCATCACCTATCCCGATCTGATCTCCAAGGTGGTGGTGTTCGGATCGAACTCGAGCAGTGAGGGCTATCAACCCGGTGGTATCGGGTCTCTACTCGACCAACCGGCCGATGGGCCCGAAATTGCTGACTTCCGGGCCATGTATGACCCGGTGAGTCCCGACGGGCCCGACCATTTCTCCGTGGTCTGGGGAAAGGTCCGGGCGCTGTGGTCAGCGCCGTTCGACTTCACCGATCGACTGACTTCGATCAAGGTTCCCACCTTGGTGATGGTGGCCGATGATGATCTGGTGACGTTGGAACATGCCATGGCCATGTATCGGGCCCTCCCCAAGGGGGAGTTGGCAGTGTTGCCCGGACTCTCTCATGCCGCGCCGATCGAGCGACCATCGCTGTTCAATCGGATTGTCCTCGATTTCCTCTCCGACGAAACGACCCACCTGATGATGCCGTACCGGCGGGCGTCTTCCGGATAAGAGGGGGGGTGGGTCTCTTAGGAGCGACGCCGGGCCGGGGTGGTTCGGGCCGGGACCGGACGACGAGGCCCAGGTGGGGGAGGAATGGGAAGGCCGAGGAGCTTGGCCAGTTCAGGCACGTATCCCGATGCCTTATTGGCAGCCACCAAAAGGGCTTCATCGGCACCGGTGGGGATTCCCGTCGGCTTCACGTTGCGTCGGACTGGCGAATCGATGACCACCTCGAGAACCGCCAGCCAGTCGGCCGGGGTGGAATCCGACGACATGGCATGACCGGCAGAGTCCGCCAAGCGGACGGCGAGCTCGGCGGACAGGCGGGTGGCCGGTTCGGGAGGACGATTTGAGACACGGAGGGCATCGGCCACCCGTCCCTCGTCCAGGGCGATGGTGATGCGTTCAACCCAGCCGTCCCGAAGCGCCGTGACCCGCACATCTAGGGCAGCACGGAGGGCAGTCGAAAATTCACGACCCTCCTCGTCGAGGGTGACGGTGGACGCCGAGGCCACGATGGAGCGTAACTCCCGAAGGGGAACATCCTTCCCTTCGGTTCGTGCCATCGAAGCGCGGTCTTTCCACGCCGCCAGGTTCACGATTGGAAGCAGCTGCTCGGCCAGGGTGAGAAGCGGGCCCGGTGTGACTTCTGTCCGGGACTCGGCTCGGGCCCGGGCGTTCTGCTCCTCAATGGCTTGGCGTACGGCCGGGATGCCCCCCCGCAGCAACTGCTCGGCCACGGGGAGTTGCTCGGGTTTGAGGGTGGCGAGGGCAGCGTTGCGGTAGGTCGTCGACTGGGCCGGCCGGCGTGGGCCATCGCGATGGCCACCCTCATGACCCCCGGGGCGAGCGGGACGCTCGCGACGCTTATCGGAGCTGGGACCGTCCCCACTTCCTGTGCGACCTCCGCCATCTCGGCGGGGCCCTCGTTCGGCTGAATCGGCGCGAGGTCGGCGATCGGAGGGTCCACGACCGCCACCGGTCCGTTCGTCACGACCGCCACCGGTCCGTTCGTCACGACCGCCACCGGTCCGTTCGTCACGGCGACGGCCCTTTGATTTGGAGGTCAGAACGACATTGACGTCGGGTCCGGAGGTGGGAGTGCCAACCACTTCGATCGTCTCGATCTTCCTGGGCGCTGCTTTTCCCTTGGGCGGGAGCAGGGCCACCACAGTTGTGCCGTCGAGCGTGGACTCGACTTCGGCCCTCAGGACAGCTCCGGCTCCGGTCCCGTCAGGAACCAAGGAGGCGTCCACGGTGCCGCGGGGTTGTTTGGCCCCTACGGCGCGCCACGTCCAGGTGGTCTCGTCTGTCCGGCTGGTGAGTTCGATCTCTATGCGATGAGCCATACCGGGCGACACGCTACTGCCGACGCGCACCCCCCACGGGCACGGACAGGATAAGCGTGGCCTAAGAAGCGGCTAAGAACCCTCTGAAATGGGGATATGTCGGCTGATTATCGCCGTACGATGACACCGCAGTGTTGGCGAAAGACCAATGAAAAACGAAGCAATGTCCAGTGACGGGCACAAGCGAACAGGAGCCGGCGAATGGAACACTCCGATGCCGAAGGCGAAACACCAACAGCCAGAGAGATGCCGGACGGATCACCTTTCGCTCCACCGGCATCGGGTCAGCCGACCACCCCGGTGCCTATCGACCTTCCGGCTCAGACCGAGCAGACGCCCGTGACAGGTCCTCCGCCTCCCGTCACTCCGCCGCCGGGTGGGACTCTGCCGCCTCCGCCTCCCGTCACTCCGCCGCCGGGTGGGACTCTGCCGCCTCCTCCTCCCGTCACTCCGCCGCCGGGTGGGACTCTGCCGCCTCCAATGGGCCCCATACCGGTGATGCCCGGGACAGCCCCGGTGTGGGGCACAGCCAGCCCGCCGCCCGCCCCTCCGGCGACGAAACCAACGTGGGGGGGTTGGCGATGGACCATTGTCGCCGTGGTCGCCGCGTTGCTCGGTTCAGTGGTGGGCGGATCCATCGTGAACGCCGCCAATCACAACAATTCGACCACCAGCGTGAAGCAGATCTCTGCCGGGCCTGCCTTGCTCAATGGGACGACCAATATTGAATCGGTCATCGCCAAGGTGCTCCCTGCGGTGGTGTCCATCGATGCCAAGACCCCGCAGCCCTCATCCCAGGGCAACTTTGGACAGCCACAGAGCGGCTCCGCCCAAGAGGACCAAGGAACCGGGATGATCATCAGCTCCAGTGGCGAAGTCGTCACCAACAACCATGTCATCTCTGGGGCCACGGTGATCACCGTCACCCTCTACGGCCAGACAAAGGCGATGCCAGCGACATTGGTGGATACCGACCCGACCAATGATGTGGCACTTCTGCAAATCACCGGTGCGTCGAATCTTCCTACCGTCAACTTCGAAAACTCGGACAACGTGCAAGTCGGTGACGCAGTTGTCGCCATCGGGAACGCCCTCGGTCTCTCCGCTGGGACGCCCACGGTCACCCAAGGGATCATTTCGGCCAAGGGACGAACCGTTCAGGCGGGCAGCTCTAGTTCCAATGCCGTTGAAACCCTCACCAACATGTTCCAGACCGACGCCGCCATCAACCCCGGCAACTCCGGAGGGCCACTGGTCGACAGCTCGGGCAAGGTGATCGGCATGAACACCGCGGTGGCCGCCAGCTCGAATGGGAGCGCTCAGGCTCAGAACATCGGCTTCGCCATCCCGGCCAACAAGATCACCGGCCTGCTACCTGGCCTGAGGAATCACACGATCAACCCTGAGGTCGGATTCCTCGGCGTGGGCATCGAAACGCTGACGGCCCAGCTGCGGAGCGCCTACAACTTCGTCCCCACCCAGGGGGCCATTGTGACCCAGGTGCAAGCTGGTTCTCCCGCCGATGTGGCCGGACTTCAGCAAGGTGACGTCATCACCACCTTTGCCGGGAAAGCCGTGACCGGTGCCGATCAGCTGCAACGGACCATCCAGGGAGATCATCCGGGACAGAGCGTGAAGATCGGCGTGTATCGCGGCCAGGCCCAACTGACGGTGACGGCGACACTTTCATCGAGCAACGGGGCGTCGGCCACGGCCGGCGGCCCCCCGACGGGTCGGTGACGTCACACGGGTGAGGAGGCAAGATCCACCTACGATGGGGGAGTAGCCGCCCAAATCCGAGGTCAGATCGATGAATCCAAGCAGCCGATGACGCACTCCGGGGCCGACGCTTCTTCTCCGTCATGGGTGACCGATCGGATGATGGAACCTCGCCTGGCTCCGAGTCGCAACGGAGTGGCACCGGGTGAGCGCGAGCTGGTGGAGATCCTGAAGGCGGCCACCACCGTTCCTGACCACGGTGGCCTGAAGCCCTGGAGATTCGCGGTGGTCAACGACGCGGGTCACGAAAGATTCGGGGATGCTCTGGTGGCAGGGTTGCACCACGAACGCGGGAGCGATCTTCTCGACTCGGTCGTGAACAAGATGCGGGAGAAGGCATTCGCGGCACCGTGTTGCGTGATGGTCATCGGCTCTCCGGTCTCCGGTTCGAACGTGCCCGAATGGGAACAACTCGTGTCGGCGTCCTGTACCGGCTACGCCATGGTGCTGGCGGCCACCTTCCTGGGGTTCGGGGCTATCTGGAAGAGTGCCTCGGTCCTCCATACCCCTCCGGTCCGGTCCCTCTTCGGTGCCACCGACCGGGAGCAATTGCTGGGATGGGTGAATATCGGTACCCCCGAGGACGTCGGCGATCGGGACTCGAGGGAGCGGACCGACCCGGAACTGAGCGCCCTGGTCACCGTCATCGACGGTGGAGGGGCCCGCTCGTTACCTCAATAACCCCAACCGGCCAGGGGAGGGCCGTACCCGGCATCGTCGGCGCAGCCACCACAGAGGTCGAGCCGGTGGGCGCCGGGCCGATCAGAAGCCGCCACCCGTCGCCAACCCAGCCGACGGGCCTCTTCGAGACTCGATGACTCGGACCATCGGGGCGCAGTTTGACGGCCACATCTCCCGCAGGTGCGGATGTACGCATCGTTATCAAATGGGTAGTCGTACGAATTGGTTTCCAACGCAACGCTCCTCATCCGACACTACCGTCAGATGCGATAGAGATCGTGCCGTCGGGCGATGCTGACACCAATGACGGCACTGCATCCCCGAGGTTTATGATCCACCCCTGCAGCGGGCGGTGGGACCAGGGTCTCGGTGGGTCGGGCGTGTCGGGGACCAGCCGCAGCCATGGCGGCAATTCTGGTCAGATCGGCTCCTCGGGATCACCCACTGGAATTGAGCAACCTCGCACTGTCAGCGGCCCAATTGGCTATAATATCGTTACAGTGACGATATTACCCGAGATAGATCGGTGCGGCTGGTGTCGGCGTCCGATGGCTCATCAAGCCGGTCCCGGTCGCCCCCGGCGATTCTGTAGCCCCTCGCATCGCCAAAGGGCTTACGAGGCCCGCCGCCGGGCCGATGCATTGCATGTGCCGGCCGGGCAGGTTGTCGTGGCAGAACAGGAACTGGACCGGTTGCACGACAGGCTGTATCGGCTGGAGTCAGCCATCGAAGACGTCGACGCGGATCTCGCCGGCTCTCGTGGCCCGAAGGCATACCAGCAGGCATTCGAGCACGTCTACGAAGCAGCAAGGGAACTTACGGGCTTCGTGGTGGAACCGGTGAGGCAGTAGAGGGTGGAGTGGGCGGACCACTCTTCGGGCTTCATCTGTAACGCCGATAATGTATATTATGTCAAGTTCAGACGTATCGGATCCGGATACCCTCAAGCGGAACCCGGGGCCTGGCGCAGAGTGGCCGAGTGGCCGGCATCGAGTGATCTTCTCAGGGCGGTACAGGATTCGATAGCTGAGTTGAGAACTTGGCAGCCCGGGCATGCGTTCCAATGTGGTGTTTGACCGCCGGGGCAGCAAGGCATGGGTAACCGCCTAGTTTCTGGACATGCAATTCTCCCGGGTCGCCCACCCATCCACGACGTACCGGCGGGTACTGGCTGTCGCTTCGGTGGGCCTGGTGATGATTCTGGCCGCGTGCAGCACGCCTGAGCCCCAGTCGCTCAAGAATGCCCAGAGTTTCGCCCAAAAGGCGAACCTGAAGCAGCTGGATGTTCCTGCCGGTTGGTCAGCGCACTCGACACCTTCCGGTTCAGCCACCCCCGCGGCTGCGTCGTTGAGTGATTCGCAGCTGAAGATCGTGGACGGAATCATGTCGTCGCTTCCCGGTGAGTGCCAGGTCTTGAAGGGGACCTTCATCGCATCCCTCGAGAGCTCTCCCCCACCCGGAACTGTGGCCCAGAACGTGGCGCAGTACTCGTCTGCTGCCGACGGGAATGCCACCATTTCATCCACCGTGGCTGTGTTCGGGACTTTGAGCAAGGCTCAGGCGACGTATGCGCTCTATTCCGCGTCCACCTTCCCCAGCTGCCTCCAAGGGTTCCTCAGCCGGGCACTACCGGCGATGTTCAATGAGACTGTCCGTCAGGAGGCGATCGTCTCGGTCCCGACTCCGGCATTGCCGGATGGCATCAATGGCATTGCCTTCTCGGTGGCGACCCAGGCCGCACCGGGCAAGAATGCACAGACCCAGGTCAGCGTGTCCCAGGAGGTGGTCATGCAGTCGGGACGGGTCCTGGCCTTCGTTGAAGAACAGAGCGAAACCACCGCACTACCGGTCGACACCCAGACGGTATTCGATCAATCGGTGGCGACGGTCGCCCATCGCCTGGTTCATCCCCCACTGTAGGGATTGGCGACGTAGCAAAAGGTGCGCCTGACGGCTGAGCGGGGCGCACCATCCGGCGGACAAGAACGGCGGTTCGAGGCGTAGACTCGGTGAGCGGTTCTCCCGAACCAAATCGGGGGCTCCGGTCGGTCTCTTCGAGGGGGAACTATGCCTGAAATCGTCGAACTTCCGCCGTCCATGGTGTTTGATTCACCCGAACAGGAGCGGATCCACCGCAAGCAGCGCTTAGCCGCCGGATTTCGGTTGTTCTCCAAGTGTGGCTTCGATGAAGGTGTGGCCGGGCACATCACGGCCAGGGACCCCGAGCGCCTCGATCACTTCTGGGTGAACCCGTTCGGGATGCACTTCGGCCATATCAGGGTATCCGACCTCATCTTGGTCAATCATGAGGGCAAAGTCGTCGAAGGCGACAAGCCGGTCAACGGCGCGGCGTTCGCGATTCACTCCCAGGTGCACGCGGCCCGCCCCGACGTCGTGGCCGCTGCCCATGCCCATTCCATCTACGGGAAGTCGTGGGCCGCCCTCGGCAAACCTCTTGACCCCATCACCCAGGATGTGTGTGCATTCTTCGAGGACCACTCGGTCTTCGACGACTACACCGGCGTGGTGCTCGACATCGAGGAAGGCAAACGGATCGCCCATGCCCTCGGAGAGAACAAGGCGACCATCCTTCGCAATCACGGACTGTTGACCGTCGGGCAATCGGTCGACGAGGCGGTGTGGTGGTTCATCACCATGGAGCGTTCGTGCCAGGCCCAGTTGCTGGCGTCCGCGGCCGGTGAGCCGGTCCTCATCGATCCGGAGATGGCCCGGATAACTCATGGCCAGGTTGGTTCTCACCTGGCCGGGTGGTACAGCTTCCAGCCCCTCTTCGACCGGATCGTGCGGGAGCAGCCCGACCTGCTCGATTGACCAATGTTCGGTGGAACCAACCGCTGAGGTGATCTGACAATCGATCTGGGCTTGTCTAGCCTCGCTGTCCGTGTCGCCTCAGGGTACCCGTCCGCCGGGGCGGAAGATTTGTAGCGCATTGGCAATAGGTATTCTGGCCGCGGTCTCGCTGGCGGCGTGCTCGTCGAGCTCGTTCCCCGGGCCTCCCTCCGCGTCTCAGGGCATCATCCAGAACCGCCTCGTACCGGCCATTCCGCTGGTCAACCAGAATGGGACCCCGACGACGTTGGCCTCGTTTCGGGGAAAGACCATCATGCTGGCTCCGATGTTGTCGCTGTGCCAGGAGGTGTGCCCGCTCACCACCGAGAACCTTCTGCTGATGCAGCGCGCCATCGATAAGACGGGTCTCACTAAACAGGTAGCCATCGTGGAGTACTCGGTCGACCCCGGACGCGATTCGCCCTCCCGCTTGGACGCCTACGCCAAACTCACCGGAGCCTCGTGGACATTGCTCACCGGGGACCAGGCCAATGTGACGGCCATGAACGCATTCTTCTATGTGTCGGCCCAAAAGGTGGCCGAAGGCTCGGCGCCCCAGACGGACTGGTGGACCCACCAGGCGCTGACCTATGACATCAACCACTCGGATGGGTTCTTCATCATCGACTCCAGTGGTCACGAGAAGTTCGCCACGTCGGCCACCCCCAACGTGACCTCTCACTCCTTGCCCACCGCCCTCAAGCGGATGCTCGACGATCAGGGCATGCAGAATCTGAATGACCCAGGAGCCAACGGACAGACCTGGACGGTGGGCCAGGCCCTGTCAGCGCTCGGCTGGGTCGTGCATCACAACATTCCCGCAGTCACCTGAGCCCACCAGCGGGATCGGCGTTCAGGTCCCCTGGGGGGAACGGTCCGGGGTGATGATCACCACCGCGATCTCCCGGGAGGTGTGGCGTTGGTAGACGTCATACCGCCCGGTCACACCAGGATGGAACAGAGGGGCCATTCCCCGGCTGGTCCGGTTGACCATCGGCCACAGCTGCGCTCGTTCTTGGGGGGTTGCCACCCGGGCGGACGCGCTCACTACCTGGCGTCCCAGTCGGACCTTCACCCGCGGTTCCGCCTGGAGATTCAGCAGCCAGGCCGGGGGTCGGTCACTTCCCCCGTTGGACGCCACCACGATCACATCACCGCGGTCGCGGCAATAGGCGAGCCCGTGGGTTCGCGCCTCACCTGATTTGCGGCCGGTCGTGGTGAGCAACAAAGCCGGCACCCGGTTCGAATGCTTTCCGATTCGACCGTCACTGCGTTCGTAGATGTAGGCATGAAACCGGAGATAGGGCCCGACGAATCGGGTGGTGAAGATGCCGCCCTTCATGACGGGTCTGGCCTGCTTCTCGCCGAGGCATCGAAGGTGGGGATCAGGGTACGGGCGGCCCGGGCCTCATCGACCCGGCGCACCGGGGTATGGCGGGGTGCCTCGGTCATCGAGCCGGTCGGCAGCGCATTCGCCTCGTAGGCGATCTGCTCGAGGGCCTGGGCCAATGCCTCGAGGGTCTGGGGACTCTCCGTCTCGGTCGGTTCGATCATCAAGGCTTCCTCCACGATGAGCGGGAAATAGACAGTGGGTGAGTGGAACCCTTCTTCCAAGAGGCGTTTGGCTATGTCGAGAGCGCGCACACCATGGGCCGGTTTGAGGTTTCGGGACGACAGCACCACCTCGTGCATGCACTGTCGGTCGAACGGCACATCGAAGGTGCCCGACAGTCGTTGCCGGATCCAGTTGGCGTTGAGGACGGCAATCTCCGCCACCTTCCGCAACCCGTCGCCCCCGTTCACAAGGATGTAGGCCAACGCCCTGGCCAGTACCAGGGTGTTGCCGTGCCACGAGTGCATCCTCCCGATCGAGCGTTCGGGCGTGAACCACCGATACATCGGCTTGTCCTCGGATCCGTCCTCTACCCGTTCGGGTCGGGGACCGGGCAGATACGGCACCAGTCGTTCGGACACCGCCACCGGGCCCGCACCGGGCCCTCCCCCACCGTGGGGCGTGGCGAACGTCTTGTGCAGATTCATGTGAACGATGTCGAAACCCATGTCACCAGGCCGGACCACGCCGAGAATGGCATTGAGGTTGGCACCGTCGTAGTAAAGCAATCCACCGACCTTGTGAACCGCGGCGGCGATCTCGGCGATGTCCTCTTCGAAGAGGCCGAGGGTGTTCGGGTTGGTCAACATGATGCCGGCCACGTCCTCGTCCAATACCGAGGCCAGTGCCTCCATGTCCACGCAACCCCGGGCATCGCTGGGCACGGTCACGACTTCGTAGCCGCCCAGGGTGACCGAAGCGGGATTGGTTCCATGGGAGGAGTCGGGAATGATCACCTTGTGGCGGGGAGCCCCCTGGGCCTGGTGCCAGGCGCGCATCAGCAGCAGGCCGGTGAGTTCGCCCGATGCTCCGGCGGCCGGCTGCAGTGTGGCGGCGGCCATGCCGGTGATTTCGCACAGCGTCTCTTCCACCTCGACCATCAGAGCCAACCAACCCTGGGTCAACGAAGCCGGGGCGGCCGGATGGACCCCGGCCAATCCGGGAAGGGCCGCCACCGCGTCGCAGACCTTGGGGTTGTACTTCATCGTGCACGAGCCCAACGGGTAGGCACCGAGATCAACCGAGAATTGTCGATGGGACAGCCGGGTGAAGTGCGCCACCAGATCACGTTCGGACACTTCGGCCAACGGAACTGGCTCCGACCGGACATGTTCGGCTGGAAGCAGTTCCTCAATGTTGAGTTCGGGGATTCCCGTGGTCCGGAACGACCATGCCCGGCGCCCGGGATGGGAGAGCTCAAAGAGCGTCGGCTCCGTATCCCGCCCCAGCAGTGGAGCGCTGGTCGCCTTGCCTCCAGGTGCTGCCGGGCCGTTCAGGAGGTTGGTTCCGGTCATCAGGCCACTGCCTTGGCGAAGGCCGTCACGTAGGCGTCGATTTCATCCCGGGTCCGGCGTTCGGTCACCGCGATCAGCAATCCATGCTCACCTTGGTTGAACTGGTCTCCAAGTGGGATACCGGCCAGAAATCCGGCGTCGGCCATTCGTTCGACGACCGTGTCGGCGGGTATCGGGGTCCGTACCGCGAATTCTCGGACTACCGGTGCATCGGCATACGCTGTCACACCATCGATCGCCACCAGCGCATCCCGGGTATAGCGGGTGGCTCTGGCACATCGCAGCGCGAGCTCGGCCAATCCGGCCGTACCCAGCCATCCCAGCTGAATCGCGGCGGTGACCGCCATCAACGTCTGGTTGGTGCAGACATTGGAGGTGGCCTTCTCCCTTCGGATGTCCTGTTCACGGGCCCGAAGCGTGGTGACATAGGCGCGTCGACCTTCGACGTCCACGGTTTCTCCGACCAAACGTCCGGGAAGCCGTCTCACGTGCGACTGGGCGCAGGCAAAGAGGCCCAGATACGGACCACCGAAACCGAGGTCGGTACCGAACATCTGCCCCTCCCCCACCACCACATCTGCACCTGACTTCCCCGGTGATTTCAACAGCCCCAGCGACACGGGGTCCGTGGCGACCACCAAGAGAGCCCCGGTGTCATCGCACACCGCGCGGGCGGCGGGGATGTCTTCCAAGCACCCCAGATAGTTCGGGTAGCCAACCAGGAGAACTCCGGGCTGATCGTCAGACGGAACCTCAACACGTGGCCACACGGTGACACCGTCAACCAGGTTGACGGTGCGAAGCCGGTGCCCGGTCCCGGCTGCGCAGGTGGCGAGCATCTGACGCCAATGGGGATGGATCCCCTCCGATACCCACACGGTGTTGCGTCCCGAGGCAGCTACCCCCAGATTGACTGCCTCAACGGTGGCGCTGGCTCCGTCGTAGAGCGATGCGTTGGCCACCGGCAACCCGAAGAGTCGGGCGATCAGGGTCTGGAATTCGAACACCGCCTGCAACACCCCCTGCGCGACTTCGGGTTGATAGGGCGTATAGGACGTGACGAACTCGGACCGCCCGGCCAGCGCCTTGGTCACCGCCGGGATCTCGTGGTCGTAGGCACCCCCTCCGGCGAAACACAGGAGTCGGTCGTTTCGGGCCAGATTGAGATCGGCGTAGGCGTCCATATGGGCGAGTACATCCGGCTCTCCGGCTCCATCGGCCAGCTCCAGGCCCCGCTGGAGCCTGAGTGCCTCAGGTACCGCATCGAAGAGCTCATCGATGGTGGAAAGCCCCAAGAAGGCGAGCATGCTCGCAACTTCGTCATCGGTATGGGGGATGTAGGTGCCCACGCTCTTCACTGCTCCTTGGGGGGTGTGTGTCGATATCCGGTCATGGGTTCAGTTGCCGGTGGCCCATTGCCCGGCTCGGACAAATGGCGTCTTCACCACGGTGGCTGTCATGGCTCGTCCGCGCTGCTCGATGGTAAGTGTCGTTTCCGGGCTGACCTCGGTGGTGGTGTCCACCAGAGCCAGGGCGATCCCATGCTCCAACATGGGAGAGAAATTGCCGCTGGTGACGGTCCCGACAGTATTGCTGCCCTTTGTCACCGGAGATCCCTCCCTGGGAGGCTGACGACCCTCGGTGGTCAATCCGACCAATCGCCGGCGTGGTCCCGCCTTCTTTTCTGCCAGCAGGGCGTCCCGACCGCGAAATACCGGCTTGTCCCAACCGATGACCCAACCGAGACCAGCCTGCAGCGGGGTGATCCCTGGTCCCAGTTCGTGACCGTGCAGGGGAAGCGCGGCCTCGAGGCGAAGTGTGTCCCGAGCACCGAGACCTGCCGGCTGCACACCGGTACCCAGAATCGCCGACCAGAGTGACTCAGCGGTGTCTGCTGGCACCGCGCATTCGACGCCGTCCTCACCGGTGTACCCAGTGCCGGCCACCAGGCACGGAACGCCCTCCCACTCGAATCCGGCAACCCCAAAGCGGGGAACCGCGGCGGCGCCCGGGAGGATGGTCTCCAATCGGGACCGGGCCATCGGCCCCTGGACGGCGATGATGGCACGGGATTCCGTGGTGTCCTCTCCGCCGATGGCGTCGACGACCCGGGCGGTGTTGGAGGCGTTGGGCATCACGTCGAAGACATCGTCGGATACCCACCACACGATGATGTCGTCGACCACCGAGCCGTCGTCCTCGGAGAGAAGGTGGGTGTACTGAGCCCGACCCGGGCCCACTCGACGGAGATCGTTGGACAGTGCGGCCTGCAGGCGGTCGAACCCGTCGGTGCCGGTGACCCGGACAGTTCCCAAGTGACTTACATCGAACGCCACCGCCTCGGTACGGCATGCCCGGTGTTCGGCCAACGTTCCGCTCGGGTAGGCCAGTGGCATCTCCCAGCCCCCGAAGCCCACCAGTTTGGCGCCCAGTCCCCGGTGGGCATTGAGCAGGGGCGTACGCCGCAAGGAGTGCCCAAGTTCAGGAGCGCTGGAATTGCCGGAGTCAGGCGAGGCCTCGTTCACGCCGAAAGGTTACTGGCAGGTTCGACCGGTGCGATCACGCTGAGCGAACCGAGCTCCACTCCCCCGAGTCGGTTCCGGCCAGTCCGTATTTGGCCAGCAATGCCAGTGTGTCGCGCTGGTAGAGGATCTTGATCCGCACCTCGGGGTAGAGCTCGCCCATGCGCCGAACCTTTCGGTTCTTCTTGGTGACAAGGCGCTGATTGAGCGTGGTCACCTCCACGAACAACCGTTGTTCCGGGAGCCAGAAATCCGGACGGAAACCCGCGACGGTGCGTCCGTTGGTGTCCCACTGGAGAGAAAACTCGACCGGCTCGTACTCCCACGGAACATCGTAGAAGTCGAGAACCCGGGCAAACCGTCGTTCGGATTCGTGAGCGAACCGGATCAGATCGATCAGTGACCGATACTCCAACCCCGGCGCCACCACGGTCAACGTTCGGCAGCCTCAGCCGATGCCATGTAGATGGCGGCCGGATGACGAGGCGACCGGACAGCCGGTGTTGGAATCTCTATCTCAACGATGGCAGCTTCGAGTTCCTTCACAACCCCGGAAAGCGGAAGAATGTTGAACACACCTTGGCCTCCGGCGAGAAGGTCTACAACCTCCCCATTGGAATGGGCCAGAACGGAACGGGAGCCGGCCAGCACCAGTTGGGCCGAGGTGAGGTCCGCCCCCAGGTCCTCTCGAAGGCACTCCACCGCCTGGCGAGCCTGTTGCAGTTTGAGTCCGGCATCAAGGAGACGCTTGATGACTTTGAGCTCAAGGACATCGCCGTACGAATATCGACGTTGCGTGCCGCTCCCGTTGGCGTCGGTGATCGAAGGGCGCAACAAGCCGGTACGGGCCCAGTAGTCGAGTTGGCGATAGGTGATGCCGACCAGGGAACACACCTGGGGGCCCCGGAAGCCCTCCCCCCAGACGACATCACGGCTGCTCGGGACCATCAGCATTCCACCACCTCGATAAGAGGTTGACCTCATTCCGACGGATGACCGTCAACCTGGGGGTAAGGGTACCACACCGGCGTAATTACGCCGGTGTGACCACAGAGCTGCCAGTATCAACAATCTCCGCGCATGAGTGGCGCTCGGCCCCGCTGTCCCGTGGATTTGGACCCGCCCGCCGAGGAAGCAATGATCGAGTCATGACAGTTGTGAAGATCAACGCCATTACCGTGCGCGAGGGATCGGGTGACGAACTGGGCCGGAGGTTTGCCAGCCGGGCCGGCGCGGTCGACGACGCGGATGGCTTCGAGGGGTTTGAGCTTATGAAGCCGAACGACGACCGAAGTACATGGCTGGTTGTCACCAGGTGGAGAGACGAGGACGCGTTCAACGCGTGGGTTTCGTCCCCCGCATTTGCTCATGGTCACCGCGGTCCATCCGAACGTCAAGATGCGAATCCACAAGGGCACGTTGACACCGATCGACACCAGGTTCCCGGCACAGACTCTCCCCCGCCGGTGGGTGTCCACAGCGAACTGTGGTCGTACGTCGTCGTCGATCTGCCTTCGCCCCCGTGATCGGCAATCCCTCGGAGAATCCTCCCGTTCCACTCCACGTGCGGTCCATCGAGTATCAAGCGTTTGACGGCGAAGATGACCTGACCATTGTCGGGCGTCTGCGTGACACCCGCCCGTGGGCCGCCGATGGCACCGCAATCCACCATGTCCACGACATGGAGCTTCGAGTCACCGTTCGAGTCGACGACCTGATCATCACCGAGTCCGACGCCTTGATGCATGTGTTTCCCCACGCCGAATGCCCGGGGATCATCTTTGCCTTCAGAGGACTGGCGGGATTGCAGGTCGGACGGGGCTTCACCCGCGAAGTGCAGAACCTCTTCGGAGGGCCAACAGGGTGCTCTCACCTTGAGCACCTGGCCCGATCGTTGGGTCCGGTTGTCATCCAGGCGGTGACTTCGAAGCGGGCACTGGCGGTCGCTCGCGGGCAATCGGAAGACCTGATTACCGGAACGAACAGCCCCTGGACCCGAAATACCTGCCACATCTGGGCCGAAGGTGGAGTTGCCGACCAGAAACTGGCGGCCGGGTGGCGGCCGGGTCGCGGCGCCTATCCGAGCCCTACGCTCGAGGCGATCGAAGCGGCTCACCATGATCCAACCACCCGGTGAAACTGCGCTCCGTTTCGTCGCCTGGGCGGAGCATTGCCGGTGGACTCCTGTTGGCCGTATGCCTTCTCAGTGCCTGCAGCACTGCCCCGGGGGTTGCCGTGCGCGCCCCCTACGGCGGCTCGACGCCGAAGTTCGATAATGGCCCGGCTGACGAAGTAAAGATCGGAGCGGTGTCGGGGCTCGGCGAGGTGTTGGTGGATGGGAGGGGGGTGACCGTCTACCTGTTCGCCGCCGATCACCAGGGAGCACCGTCAACGTGCGTGAGTCTCTGCGCGGTGCAGTGGCCTCCTCTCGTGCTGCAACCGGGTACGGGAGCACCCATCGCCGGACCAGGCATCAAGCCTGCGTTGCTCGGTACTTCGACTAGAGCCGATGGGTCGACCCAGATCACCTATAACGGTTGGCCTCTTTACACCTGGCCGCAAGACACTGCCCCGGGCCAGGCCACCGGCCAGGCCCTTACCAATCTCGGCGGACGTTGGTACGTCGTCAATGCTGCCGGATCCGCCGTTCGTACCCCATAGCGGCTCCGCGTGTGAGTCCGGACCGCGGCGGGCATGATAGAGCCATGTCGAACGCAAAACACTCGGCGGGCAATGCTCTCTGGTCGGTGAATTCGACGGACTCGATCCTCTCCATCAACTCGAAAGGGTCGATCCTCTCCATCGGTTCGGTGGGGTCGATCCTCTCCATCGGTTCGATAGGCTCGGCGGTATCGGTGGCGTCGGTGGGTTGCTTTCTGGGCGCGGCCTCCCTGCTCTCGGCGTACTCGGGCCTCTCCGTCATGTCGTGGCGATCTTGGAGGGGCGTGCTCAGAGATGGTCCGCAGTAGCAGAACCACCCAATCGGACTAACCGGAATCCGCGCCCAGCCACCCCTTCTTGCGGAAATAGACCGCCAGTCCGAGGGCACAGGCGACTTCGAGACCGATGGCAAAGATCACGAATGCCCATCCAGTGTTGATTCGGGTAACCAACCACGCGAAGTTCTGGCCAAAGAATCCGGTGACGAAGGTGAGGGGAAGGAAGATGGTGGCAATGATCGTCAGTTGCTTCATCACCACGTTGAGGCGATTCGACACCGTGGACAGGTGGGTATCGAGAGCCCCGCTCAGCAGATCGCGGTAACTGTCCACCAGGTCACTGATTCGGATCAGGTGGTCGTAGATGTCGCGCAAGTACCGCTGACCTTCGTCAGTCATACCAGGAATGGGAGTGACTCCTGAGATGATGCCGGCGAACATGTCGCGTTGGGGGGTGACCACCTTCCGCACCGAGATCAGGCTGCGTTTGAGGTCGAACAACGTCCCCAATTGCTGGTTGGTGGGATTCACCAAAATAGCGTCCTCGAGGTCATCGATCTGGTTGTCGAATGCATCAAGGAATGGAAAGAAGCTATCCACCAGGAGGTCGATGAGCAGATAGAGCACGGCAATCTGGGGTGCCACGAGTTTGGTGGCGCTGGGCCGCCCCGCCCGAGCACGCACGCTGTCCAAGGCCGGGCAGCTACCGCGGTGAACGGTGATGACAAAGTGTTCGGCGATGATGAAATGAACTTCGAGGGTTCCTTTTCCATCGAGCCCAGCCCCGTGGACGACCAGGTAGGTGAAGTTGTCGTAGTCCTCGATCTTCGGACGCTGGCCGAAGTTCTGAGCATCGTCCACCGCCAAATGGTGGACGTGAAACGTCGTGAGAAGGACGTCGTGGGCTTCACTATCGACACCGTCGAGATCGAGCCAGAAGAACTTTCCCGAGGAGAGGCTCTGGTCGATGAGCTCCCGGGTTGCTGTGACCGTGTCGCCATCGCGCGTGAGGGTTCCCTACATTGATCGATTCTGTCGTGTCTCGCTTCGCTTTGTGGGGATGGCTCCCTTGGATCCTCAGCGCAACCGTCGGTCAGTCGATGCGGGTCAGTTGTTTTCTGTAGTGGTGGCCATTCTTCACGTACTCGTCGGACGAGAGCTGAATCAGCTTCAGACTCGACTTCCCGGGTTTGATGACGGCCGGGACCCCTATCGCCAGTGATTCGGCGGGAACCACCATCCGGTTGGGAACGACGGCATTGGCTCCCACGGTGGCTCCGGACTCGATGACCGCGAGGTGCAGTACCACCGAGCCCGAACCAACCAGGGAATCATCTTCGAGGGTGCAGCCTTCGAGATGGGCCAGATGACCGATGACGCAGCCGTTGCCCACCGTGGTGGGGAACCCGGGTCCCGCATGGATCACGGTTCCGTCCTGTATGGAAGTGCGGGCTCCGACGGTGATGGTCCCAAAGTCCCCGCGGAGCACGGCACTCGGCCAGACTGTCGTCTCGGGGCCGAGAGTGACATCCCCGATAATGACGGCGTCGGGATGCACATACGCCTCAGGGTCGATGGTTGGGATGAGATCGCCTAATCGGTAGATGGCCATGGGGTGACCCTATGCGAATGGCCAGTAGGCAACGCGAGTGCAGGTCCGGCGGATGGTTGGAAATGGCCACCGATATGTCCACTGGTAGCAGCTCGAAGTCAGTGGGCCGAATGAACGGATCTCACTACCCGCGATGTAGGCCCCAGGTAAGCGACCTGGGACCTTCTATGGTCGGGCTGCCGGGATTTGAACCCGGGACCTCTTGACCCCCAGTCAAGCGCGCTAACCAAGCTGCGCCACAGCCCGTTCCTGGTCAGAGCTATTTTCTGCCCTGTTTACTGCGATCCGATTTGGTCAGTAAGTTCAAATAGTAAGTTCACGACCTAGCTGGCCCAATCGGGGGGGAGTCGAAGCATACCGCACCCCATTTCCAACGCCCTGGACTCGCTGAACCGAGAACGCCCACAGCCGGTACCCCCGAAGACTTGTTGGCTACCCCGTGTTGCCCGTTATGGCGCCGATGAACCCTGTGTTGC
>Ga0208079_1000040_pt1 | contig 71844 bp, 84 predicted proteins | sample NGESurdeep092012_5_FD_184474 | JGI IMG/M metagenome (GOLD analysis project Ga0208079, IMG submission 184474) | Arctic peat soil microbial communities from Barrow, Alaska - NGEE Surface sample 210-2 deep-092012 (SPAdes) | ecosystem: Environmental > Terrestrial > Soil > Wetlands > Peat ... | reverse complement strand
GATTGCTGAACAACGCTCACTTCGGGGACGTCAGACGCGGTCGTTCGCGCCACCTTCGGACCACGCGGCGCCGGAATCCGGCGCTTGCACCCCACAGGCCAGCGATGAGGGCCGGCGACCGCCGCCGGCTTGAGGGCGTGGAGCGTAGCCTCGCCAGCTCGAGCGTCTACGCACCCGAACCCCTCAGCGATGCCCAACTCATCGAGGCGCTGACGAATGGCACGGCCACACCGGCTCACATGAAGCAGATCTACGACATCTGCGCACCGGACCTCGAGATCCGGCTTTTCCAGGAGGCCAAGAGATGGCGTGACAACCCGGACCTCTCTCGGAGGGTTCGGGCAGACACCCAACGATTTGGTATGGCCGCAGATTTCCTCTGCTTCCGAGCAGACGAGGAGCCCAGGTACGAGCTCGAATGGCTGGCGTTCGAACCTCACCTCTGGCTTGACACCGAGGGGAGGCGTAGACCGCACCACCCCTTCTTCTTTTCGACGTGGGCCCGCTCGGCCCTGTTGGAATGGCTGCTGGACCACGACCCTCTGGCGATGGAGTTTCGCCAGCGACTCGACGCTTGGTGTGACGGAGGAAATCCCCCAGTGGACTTGCTCCGCTACCCCGAGCCCCGGCAGTACCTGCTGCTCGACCCGATTAGACCCAGTGGGAGTAACTCCCTCGATATTCCGATGCTGCGCTACCCGCACAAGGAGTTGTTCCGCAGCATGGACTGGGACCCCTTCCACGACGAGCCAGACGAGGGACTTTTGTGGACAAAGGTGGACAGTCTGGGTCGGTGGGTCATCCCCTCGGCGTATGACTAACGGTGTCATAGGGGTTGCAGTTCGCTTCACACCCCGTCAGGGCCTTGTGGAGACTCCCCTCCTTAACCTGTGGAGACACCATTCCCCCGCCGCCGTGCGACCTGGTCAGGGGGTTTCATGATCACCCCACCGACCAGTCCTCCGCACTTTCACGTGCGGCGGCGGTGCCGTCGTTCTGCTCGGGATCATAGAGGGTGAGTGTGACGTCAATGGCGTGCTCGGCCGGCTGGTAGGCGACGTCGAGCTGGAGCTTGTCGAGCAGCGCCCGTAGTTCGCCCTGGAGCGCGTCCGCGAGCTGCTCCGCGAGGATGTGGGCAGGCGTCGAGGAGTGGGGCGACGTCGGCCAACGTGGGCGCCTCTGTCGCCGCTTGTGCGGCGAGCGCCGCGAGGCGGTCCTTACGGTCGCCCATGGCCTCTTCGAGCTCGGCCACCGTTCGAGCGCCCCTCCCATCTGGCGCGGGGTGCGTCTCTCCCCGGGACCGGCGCGACAGCTCCATCCGCAGGTGAGGGTCGCCGTCGGCGAGCCGGGCGAGCAGGGTGTCCTTCTCCTGTTCGGGAAGGCGGGTGACCCAACGGGTCAGCTCCGCGGTGGAAGGCTCGATCGTGCTCAGCGGCTCGCTTGCCTCGGCCGCCACCGCCAGCAGATCCTCGTCGAGGCGGAGAAACTCGACGAGGCTGTACAGCGACGCGCTCAGCCTTGCCAGACCCGGCGGGACGGCGGGCTCCAGCTCGTCGTTCGCCAGCTCCCCAGCCTCCACCGAGAGCAGCCACGCAAGGTACAGCAGGCGCCGGTCATCCGTGGCGAGCTCGGAGCGGACCGGGACGATCGAGGTGAGCGACGCCTCGCCGTCCTGTTCCCAGTAGCCCTCCGCCTCTTCGGTATTCAGCTCGACGATCACCTTGTCCTCGGCAGCCCAGGCGCAGGCGGATTCGCTCGCCGCAGTAGCGGCGCGCTGTCTGCAGGCCCAGCAACGACGACGGCAGCCGGATCATGAGCCGGCGCGTCCCCCAGTTGGCAAGGTACAAGAACGCGTCGAAGTACCGGGCCATCAGCGCCCGAGGATCCTCCTTGAAGTCCCCCCAGTGATAGGTGTTGACGAAGCTCGTCGGGGTGATGCGCGCACGCGTGGACAGCGCCCGCATCTCCTTCAGCTGGCGGGCGTCGAGGGGTTGGTCAACGGCAAGGAACTCGTAGTACTGGTACTCACTCACCGTTCGTGGCCTCCTCCGTCAGCGGCTGCTCCTGACCGTACACACGCCGAGTGCCGGGCTCTCGTTATTCCGGTATAGCCTAGAACATCGATTGGGGGAGGTATCTGGCTATGGATGACGAGGTGCAGCGCGAGGCTCGGGCTCTCGGCGATCCGACGCGCCATCGGCTGTTCCGCTACATCGTGGACGCGGCAGAACCGGTAGGGGTAGCCGAACTCACCGAGTACGTACAACTCAATCACAACGCTGTTCGCCAACACCTGGCTGTGCTGAAAGAGACCCATTTGGTGATTGAAGATGTCGAGGACCGCCACCGTCCCGGCCGCCCTCGATTGCTGTATCGCCTGCACCCTGAAGCGGCAGGCCGATGGGGCACCCCGGGCGCCTACGCCTGGCTGGCAAACCTCTTGAGCGAAGCTATCCGCCACAAGCAGGAACCCCGCCAGGTAGGCCGCCAGGATGGGCTTCGGCGTGGGGCGGAGTTGGTCGGCACCGGTGATCAACTCGATCTCTTGGAAGGGGAGATGGCCCGTCGAGGCTTTCGCCCGCACCGGGTCGAGCGAGGCCGCCGGGTCGACTTCGTGCTCGAGCGCTGCCCGTTCGCTGACGTCGCCGGCTCCGATCCGACCATCGTCTGCCAACTGCACCTCGGGCTGGCTGAGGGGCTGGCTGAGGGTGTCGGGGGTTTGGTGGTGGAACGGCTGGTGGCCAAGGACGCGCGTCGGGCCGGTTGTCGCCTGATCGTGCAGACTGACCCGACGATGACCCCCGAGCACGCTCGGGTGGGATGAGATCCACTCGACGGGGAGATCGCCGGTGCTTCATACCGAGTTGACCGAGCAATTGGGCATTCGCTTCCCCATCGTGGGAGCGCCCATGGCCGGGGTCGCACACGGGCGTCTGGCCCGGGCCGTGACCGAGGGTGGAGGCCTCGGCATGATCGGGGTCGGAAGCACCGATGGGATCGACCTGATCGGGCGGGAGGCGGTGGTGGCCAGCGACCAAGGTCGGTTGCCGTTCGGGATCGGGCTCATGGCATGGGCTCTGGAGCAACGTCCCGAGCTGCTCGAGATGGCCATCGCAGCACAACCAGCCCTGGTGTCAGTCTCCTTCGGTTCAACCGCCGCCTATGTCCAACCTCTCCGAGATGCCGGAATCGTCGTGGTGGCCCAGGTGCAGGACCTGCCCAGCGCTACTGCTGCAGCTGAAGCCGGGGTTGATTACGTCGTGGCTCAGGGAACCGAGGCCGGCGGCCACACGGGAAAGGTAGGCACGCTTCCACTTCTCCAACTTCTGCTCGACGGGTTCGACCTACCTGTTCTCGCCGCCGGCGGCATCGCTACGCCGCGAGGGGTTGCCGCAGTTCTGGCCGCGGGGGCGGCAGGGGCGTGGGTCGGTACCTGTTTGCTGGGTTCCCCGGAAGCAGCCAGCAGGCCCGAGGCCCGGGCCGTGGTGCTGGCTGCCACCGAAACCGACACCGTCCTTACCCGGGTCTTCGACATCGCCCAGGGCATTCCCTGGCCCGAGGGCTTCGCCGGACGGGCCCTGCGGAACCGGTTCTCTGACACCTGGGAGCATCGGGAAGCCGAGCTGGCAGTCGACGAGGCCGCGGCCGCGCTCCTCGCCGCGGCCAAAACCGACGGCGACTATGACGCCGCCTTCATCTACGCCGGCCAGGCAGTGGGGTCGTTGCATCAGGAGCGCGGCGCGGCCGAGGTGATCACCGAGTTGGGCGAAGCTACTGAGGCTTGGTTGTTGAAGCGGTTGGCCAAGCTATCCCGGGTGCGCACTACGCAATGACCTCGGCTTCCTCTCGGTCGGTTGTTGCTCTTCCTGCGTGATCGGCCACCGCCGGGTGGGGTATGACAAATCTCTAGGTTTACTGAAATATGAATGGTCAGAAGATGAGGAAGCCAACCCAGAAGGTTGGGAGAGGAGTCGGCCATGAGGACGCGAATACCGAGGAATGTAGTAGGCGGTCTGCGGAAAGTGCCCCTGTTCTCCAACTGCACGAATCGTCAGCTCAAGGCAGTGGCTACACTCGGAACGCCGGTCCCTATCGAGTCTGGGCGAAAGGTCACAGAGGCCGGTCGACCCGAGGCCGAGTGGTTCGTGGTGCTATCGGGTCGGGCGAGCTGCCAAGTTCAAGGCCACGAGCTCGCCTCGTTTGGGCCCGGGGACTTCTTTGGCGAGCTGTCACTCATTGACGGAGGCGCCCGTAGTGCCTCCGTAGTCGCCGAAACCCCCATGCAACTATTGGACTTCGACCGGAGCGAGTTCGGACGGCTTCTCGAAGTCGCTCCGTCTGTGGTGCGAAAGATGCTCAGCGCCATGGCGGGTCGCCTTCGGGAAGCCGATGCGGCGGTCGCACGGGTCGCCTGAAGAAGAACGTGGACAGTGAGGCGGCCGACTCTGCCCGCACTCTCGATCTGTGTCGTCTCCCCATCGACGCCGGCGGACCCGGCTAAGGCAACTTCCTTCGATCAGTGCGAGATCGCCTGTGCAGCCAGGACGACGATCGCCAGCGTCACCAACGCCATCAGGCCCCGCAGTGCCCCGGCTACCAGCCGCCCCTGACGAACCGCACCCGCCACGATCTGATCGTCGGGAGCCCCCATCGCTTGGCGACGCAGGGTCGTCATCTGACGCGCCTGGATCATTCCCACCGCGGTGGCGAGTACCAAGACGCCGGCCAAAGCGACTGCCGCATCGATGGTGGACGACCACGACGCCGGGGGCCACGCCAGGGCCAGGCCGGCTCCGATGGCCACCAGCAAGGATCCTGTCCCCACCATCCCATACCGGCGTCCGACCGCCCGAAAGAACGTCACCTGCGAGGGACCGTCAAGGACCTTGCGGGCTACATTGGCGACGAGCGCCAGGCATACCAGGCTGCCCACCCAGATGCACGCAGCGAGCAGCTCCACGGCGACCAGCGGTGTGCTCATCGCCAGCATGCTGTCTCTCCCTTCGATCGAGCGATTTCGGGACCGATGACCACTGGCCCCGTGCCTTCGAGTACTGCCGGGTGCCACGCCGGACCGGCATGCCGTTGGGAACTTTCACACATTCGGGTCAGTCCCATCACTCCCCTGGTGCAACCACGCGAACCATAAACGCTGCACCCATGAGCACTGTCATGCCAGGGTTGAGCACACCGGGATCGATCTCCGGTCCGAGCGAATGCTCGCCGAATTCCTCGCAGACCGCCGCCCACATGTCCCACAGGCCATCGGCATCAACACCGAGTTCGGTAAATGTCTTCGTCGTCGCCAGCGGATCGTCAGCATCAGGGTTCCCGAGCAGCATCCACAGCCGCGCCCGCACCTCCTCGGTATCGGGCCTGTACCTGCACTGATCGGTGTCAGCAGGCATCGATGGGTCCTCCCCGAGCGGTTCCGGCATGTCCTCGTCGCACCGCGGTAACTCTAGCAGTTAGTAGAATAACAAGTCCGCTTGAAGGGGAGGCTCCCAACGACAGGTGCCCGGTGAGGTCCTCAGCCCTTGGCCGGTACGGCCAGGGCGGCGAGGCTCTCGTCGGGGTCAGCCAACCGGACAAGGTCGATGGGAAGGCCGGAAAGCAGCAGGGCTTCGATCGGCTCACCGGCATCCCAGATATTGGCGTTCATGGCGGCCCGCACCCGGCCGTCCCGGATCCAGAAGGCAATGAATTCCCGAGTGGCCGGGTCCCCTCGGAAAACGACCTGATCCCAAATCGGGGCCCACCCGCGGTACTCCATTCCGAGGTCGTACTGGTCGGAGAAGAAGTACGGCAACCGGTCGTAAGCGGTGGGGTCCCCGAGCATGTTCTTGGCCGCCACGGGACCCTGGTTGAGGGCCGCCGACCAGTGCTCGAGGCGAACCCGGGTGCCGTAGCGGGGATGGAAGGCATTGGCCACGTCGCCGGCGGCAAAGACACCCGGCGCGCTGGCGGCCAGATGCTCATCCACCACGATCCCGTTATCCAGTTCGAGGCCAGCGGCCTGAGCGAGCTCGACGCGTGGGATCACGCCGATACCCACCACCACCACCACGTCGGCGGGCAAAAGCGACCCGTCGCTGAGGCAAACCTCTTCCACCGATCCTGTCCCCCGGAGGGAATCGACGCCGACCCCCAGGTGCAGTTGGACGCCGTGCTCGATGTGCAGGTCGCGGTAGATCGCTCCCACTAGCGGACCGAGGACCCGTTCGAGCGGCACCGAGGCCAGCTCCACCATGGCAACCTCGGCACCCAACCGACGGGCCGAAGCGGCCGCCTCTGCGCCGATCCATCCCGCCCCGATGACCACTACCCGGCTTTCGGCCGTGATGGCCTGACGGAGCTCGTCGGCGTCGACCAACGAGCGCAGGTAGTGCACCCCGGCCAGCTCGGCTCCGGGGATCGACAACCGACGAGGGGTGGCTCCGGTGGCCAGCAACAACCGGTCATAGCCGAGACGCTCACCCGAATCCAGGGTCACCTCGGATGACCCCACCTCCAGCGCGGTGACCGAAGTCGAGGTGCGCAGGTCGATGTCGTGGGCGTCGCAGAAGTCGGCGGAGTGAACGGCGACAGCGTCGAACCCCTTCTCGCCGCGCAGGTAGCCCTTCGACAACGGGGGGCGCTCATAGGGTCGGGCATCCTCTTCACCAATCAGTACGACCCGACCGCCGAACCCCTCGTCACGCAGAGTCTCGGCCGCCTTGGCCCCGGCCAGGCTTGCACCCACGATCACGAATGTCTGATTGGTTGGCATGATTTCTCCTTTTCAACCCGAGCCGTACCGATCCACGGTCATGAATGTGTTGACATGGCGGTGTCCGCCGGTTGGCTCCGGCTCCGTAGCTGGCTCCAGCCACGGCCCGCATTTCGAACTCACCGTGTCGGTCCTCGTGCGCCCCGCACGGGTATCCCGGATCATGAACGGCATCCCACCAGGGCGAAGAACTCGGCTCGGGTCCGCTCGTCGTCGCGTACCAAGCCGGCCAGGGCCGAGGTCATGGTCCGGGCGCCGGTGGCACGCACCCCACGCAGAGACATGCAGGCGTGCTCGGCCTCGAGGACCACACCCACGCCCTTCGGGCGAAGCTCGGCCGCGAGCCAGTCGGCTACCTGGGTAGTGAGACGTTCCTGGATCTGTAGCCGGCGCGAGAAGTGGCCCACCACCCGGGCCAATTTGGACAGCCCGAGCAGGCGGTCCCCCGGCAGATACCCTACGTGGGCTACTCCGGTGAAGGGAAGGAGATGGTGCTCGCACAATGACGAGAACGGGATGGACCGAGCTACCACCAGTTCGTCGTAGCCCTCGTCGTTGGGGAAAGTGGTGGCCTCGAATGGCTCCGGCGTGAGGAGTTCGGCATACGCCCGGGCCACACGCTGCGGCGTATCCACCACGCTTTCACTGTTCCTGTCCACACCGAGAGCGTCGAGCAATTCGGCCACCGCCCTCGTGGCTCGCGCCAGGTCCATGTCTCCTTCGGAGACTTCCACGGTGGCGAGCCGGCGCCGGCGGTCGAACCGCGCCGGGCGCCGTTTTGTCCTGCCCGCGGATGCGGGGATGGCGCCGACCCCACTCTCCATCGCCAGTCCAGCAGGAACCAGGTCCTGCTCAGCACCGCTGGTTTGTGACATGTACATTCTCCTTGTTCTTTTCGCTTCCGTTGAGACGTAGTTCACAGGGGATCCGTTGCTGGCCGGATTTGGCCAATTACCCCGCCAGTGCCACCCCTCACCAGACCCTCGGTGCGCTCACCGCGCTGCCCCCAAGGAGCTGCGGCCCGTTTGCCGGGTGGCGTGGGGTCAGAAGTGATCCCTGGCGAGGTATCAGCCCGAATCAGCCGCGCCGGGAGTGGAAGATCCGCTCGGGGGCGAACACCGCCGCCAGCCGGGCGAGGGCCAAGGCAGCGAGCATCAAACCGAAGTCCCGGAGGGCTATGTCCCAGAAGACCTGGGTATGACCACCCACCGCGATGCTCTTGATGATGGAGTCGGTGATGATCCCGCCCAGCCAGCCGGCCACCACATAAGGGGCCAGGCGCGGCAGGAGCAGGACACCAAGCCCGGCGACAATCTCGACGACACCCACCCCGTACATGAAGTTTTGAGGGCTCACGCTCAAGAAGTTGGGAAAGCCCACCCATAGGTACTTGGGCCAGAAGGTCATCCAGTTGAAGAACTTGTCCACACCGAACAGGATCGGCGCCGTCACAAAGGCCACCCGCAGGATCAGGTAGGCCTGGTACGCGGGGTCGTTGAGCCGGTGGGATCGATCAGCAGGCAACAATGGGAGAGCCGAGTGTGCACTCACCGATCGCTCTGGTGCAGTGGCTGTAGCCATGAGGGTATCCTTTCTAAAGCTTATATTTCTTGACTATAGACCACTCGGGTGGTTGCGTCAACACAAATATGTTTTAGAATAGAATCGTGGACATCAAAGATGGCAGCCTTGCCGCTCTTGCCTCCCTGAATGAGCCGTTGCGTCGTCGCCTCTACCGCTATGTGGCCGGGCAGGACGCCCCGGTAAGCCGGGACGGAGCAGCCGCGGCGCTGGACGTGGCTAGGTCGGTGGCGGCATTCCACCTCGACAAGCTGGCGGACCTCGGGCTACTTGAGGTGGAATACCGGCGCCCCCCGGGGCGCAGCGGGCCTGGGGCGGGCCGACCGGCCAAGTTGTACCGCCGTGCCGCCGGTGAAATCAGTCTCAGCGTCCCCGAGCGTCACTACGACCTGGCTGCCCGGCTCCTGGCTCGGGCGGTCGAAGACGCATCAGATGGTTCGATTTCAGTCGCCGATGCTCTCGGCGCCGCGGCCCGGGAAGAGGGGCGTACGATCGGCGGCCAAGTCGACCGGTCAGAAGAGCGGTCGTCGCCACCGATTCAACAGGTTGCCCAACTCCTCTCGGAGCATGGTTACGAACCACAGGTGATGGATGGGACGATGACTCTCGCCAACTGCCCCTTCCATACCCTGGCCCAAGAGCACCGGGAGTTGGTGTGTGGGATGAACCACGAACTCATCAAAGGCGTGGTCGAAGCGGCAGGCCTGCCCGACTCCACGGCTCGTCTCGATCCGGCACCCGGGCGATGCTGCGTGACGCTTGTCGCGTGAGCTATCGAGAGGCACAGGGTGGGCGGACCGGCGAATGAGTGTCGGCCCGAGACCGGTGTCGGTGTGACCACATTGGATCCAGACACGGTTACCCAGGCACCGCCAACCCGGTTTGACGAATTGTGAGGTTGTAACGACCGCCCGAGATCCCGATGGCTGGGTCCCCGGTACCGTGCAGCAGTTTTGGCACCCCGTGATAGGCAAGCCGAGAACGGCCACCAAAGACGAATAGATCTCCCGACTCGAGCTCGACGTCGATCCACGGCCGGTTGCGGGTGGTGATATTGCCAAAGCGGAAGACACACGTCTCCCCCAGGCTGAGCGAGACAACCGGCGCCGTACTCCGCTCGTCCCGGTCGGCGTGCATCCCCATCCGAGCATCAGCGTCATACCAGTTGATAAGTGCAACGTCGGGTCGGTAGGCGCTTCCGGCGTCAGGATCCCTGTAGGCATCGGCAACCGCCCGTCGTCCGATCTCCCCCAGCTTGTCCGGGAATGGCGCCACCTTCCTTCCGTCACCGTCATCCACTGTCAGGCTGTAACCGTACGGGAACCAGTGCCAGCCGAGACAGGCCATTTCCACCGACATCACTCCTCCGGTGGGCATCCGTGGTGCATGCATCCCGCCGGCTTGGGTAATCCACTCCCTGCAACTGATGACCAGTTGCCGTTGGGCATCGAGATCGAGCCAACCCGGTAGGTGGACCGCACCAGGGGAGACCTCGATGCGTTCTCGGGGAATCAGCCGTGGCATAACACGACCACCCTGCCACACTCCAAGGACACGGCCGGGGCGTTGCCGGTGAGCCACGATCAGCACGCGGGCGTGTAGACCGGGCGGGGTGAAATTGAAGCTGGACCTACACGACATCTACAACCGAGGTGAAGATATCGATCGTGCCCTCCGATCCATCATCGACGAGGCAGTGGAGAAGAAGGCGCCGCTGGTCGAGATCATCCCAGGCAAGGGAAGCGGTCAATTGAAGAAGCGGGTGCTGCGGTTCCTGGATCAAAAAGAGATCAAGGCGCTGTATGACCGGGTGGAGAAGGACTCGCACAACTTCGGAAGAGTGTTCGTCCATTTCCGATGGAAATGAGAAATGTCCCGGCGTTCCAGTGTGTCGACAGCCCGAGCCCGCCAAGCCGAGACCTCCTACGGGTGGCTGCTGACCTCGGGACCTTGTCGGGCCAGCCAACGCAGGCGGGCGGCTCGGGCGTCCCACGAATAGATCACCGCGGTGCCCGCCAACAGGTCGTGGAGGGCCCGGCGCTCCCGTTGGACCAAAATGCCGATGAATCCCAGACCGAACACCACGATGCTCAACGGCAATGCCAGCGTGCGAAGTGTCGCTTCTCGCGGTGTCATTGAGGTTCCGTCGGCTCTCACCACCTGAATCCCCAACATCGCCATGCCGATGGTCTTCCCATTGAGCGCCCATTGATAGGCGAAGTAGACGAACTCCCAGGCCACCAGCACGACCAACGTCGCAATCTGGTGCCGGTCAACAGAAAAAGTCCTTCCCGTCGCCAACTCCACAGTCAGGGAGACGGCGCCGAGCCCGAGCGTGTACAGGCCCCACGAAGCCCCCACGTCAGCAGCAAAGGCGGCGAGTCGGCTGACCGCTCCGGCATAATGACCTTGTCTCCCTTCGTTGAGTCCAATGGGGGGGGCGGCAACCATCACTGACCGTTTCCGGTCCGGGTGTCCACCGGTGGAGCCGTGCCTGACGGCGGAGCCACGGGCACCAATGTTCGAGGGCCGAGAGGTAACGCTTCCGCTGTCCGTCGCAGAACCCGATTGGTCCATCGGGCGAAGAAATCGTCGAGGCCCACACTTTGAGCTCTGATCACGTCGAGGACCTCCGAGGCCACACCGGACGTCGACCTCGCGATGATCGAACCCAATTCGGTCTGTGCTACAAGTGATTCGATGTCGAGCTGGTCGACGATCCGACGGACGTCGACCCGTTCAACCAGTGCGTTGACATCCACCCTCTCGAGGAGTTTCTCCACGTCGACTCTTTCCACGATCTTCTCGACGTCCACCCGGTCGACAAGTGCGTCGGCGTCGACCCGTGATACCAAGGCATCGACGTCGATCCGCTCCAGAATCGCATTGAGGTCGATCGAGTCGATCACCAAATGGGCCACACGCTCGGCGATAGACTGCGCCATGCGTTCGAGGCGGTCATTGATCGGATTCGGGCTCACGTCGATGTACCCCGAGATTCGGGCCACAGGTGCATGCCGACAGTGTCCCATCGGAGGCAGTTAGCACCGGGGACCGTCGCTCGATGGAGCATCAGCCCGGGCAGGTTCTCGACCATGCCATAGGGCAGCCCCCAACGTCACCAGCGAAGAGCCGAGGTGTGACTGCCGAAGTAGGCGATAGTGCGAACCGCCTCGAGCCCAGCCCCGGTGGGGATGTACCGCCCCACCTCGCGCCGGATCCCGCTCAAGAACTCAGGCGGATACGGCCCGCCTGATGATGGGTTTCCGATCACCACGAAGAGGACCACCGCCAGGGCGCTACCCAACTCGCCAATCACCGCCTGAAATGCGGTGGCGGCCATATACATCGCCAAGACCACGAGTGTCCCGATACCCATGAGGTCCAAACGGTTGCCCCCGAACAGGTGAAGACCTGCCCCGCCCAGGAGAGCCCCGAATACTCCCGAGGCCACGGAAAACACTGCAAGCGCCGCGCTGCGGAGAAGCGTCTGCCGCAGATCCAGATCAGTACCGCGAGCCAATCCGAGCACACTGGCGACCAGGTAGCCGCCTACGACCCACCCCCCACAACAAGTTAGAACGGTCCGAGTCCCTCAGGGTCATTGGCAGGGAACGGCAGCACATGGACCACGTTGAAGGTGACGCTCAACTGTTTCTCGACGGGATCAATGGCGCGTTCGACCACCGTTGCCACAACCGGACTGGGTGAACCCGACACCACAATGTCGACCTTCGACCCGTTCACGACGACAAAGGCATCAATGGTGTGGTCGGCCACAGCCCACAGGGCACTGGCCGAGTCAGGGTCCGACGCCGGGCTGAACTGCGAGCCTTGCCTTTGAATGGTGGCGATCAGAGCGTGCTGGGTCGAGGCCGACCCCACCACGCCAACCGGCACCCCGTGTGGGTAGGGATGGCTCAACCCACCTACATAGGAAAAGATGAACGCCACCTCAATGGCCAGTACTCCGGCCATAATGACGGCGGTCCGTCGCAGCGAGGACCTCGCCAAGGATCGAAAGTTCTGCACCATCCGGGCCAACTAACTGCCGACAATGGCGTCGCCGTCGCCGTCGCCGTCGCCGTCGGCGTCGGCGTCAAAGATTCAATGGGCGGAGAGCTTCGCCACCGCCTCCAGCGCTCGGTCCGCATGCACGTTCATCCGCACTTCGCTTTGGATGACGGCCACTATTTTGAGATCGCTTCCGATCACGAACGTCGCCCGTTTGGTGGGTGAAAGGGCTGTAAAGCGGCGCCTGACCCCGTACTGGGTTGCTACGGCGCCATCAGGGTCGGAAAGCAGAGGAAAGTCGAAAGAGTGCTTGTCCGAAAATCGCTTCTGCTTCTCCACCGCGTCGGCGCTGATGCCGATCCGTTGGGCACCCACCGCGTCGAACTCCGCTTTCATATCTCGGAAATGGCAGCTTTCCGCCGTGCAGCCCGGCGTCATCGCCGCCGGGTAGAAGAACAGGACAACCGGGCCATCAGCGACCAGGGTACTGAGCCGGCTGGGAGTCCCGTTTTCGTCGGGTAGTTCGAAGTCCGGTGCGATATCGCCTTCGCGCATACGCCGAGGCTAATGGCTAACCGCGGGAGGCGCCTGGCAGGCGGCCTCCGGCTGGGCGTCCAGTTCCCGGGCATCCGCGTCGTGGTATCGCCCGGTCATCCAGCCCGGTCGCGCATTCCGACCGTAGTACCCGGTCCAGTCAGGTGGGAACGTTTCTTTGGAACACAACTGTGCTGATTCTGAGGAATTTGCAGACCACCGCGAGCTCGTCAGCGGCGAATTCGGCCAGCGCCGTCCGGGCATCCTCGATCATCGGGAGGTGGCACGCATGGACCTTCAGTTGCGCAGCCGGGACCATTTCCACCAGTACCCGGCGTCGATCGTCCTCATCCCTCAGGCGACGCACGAACCCGGCAGCCTCCAACCGGTCGATCACGAAGGTGATGGTCCCCGTCGAGAGCCGGGACGCGTGAGCCAGCGATCCGGCAGTCATCGGCTGGTGCTGATCGAGAATATCGATGCACCGGAAATCGGTTCGGTTGAGCCCGAGTTTGTCGGCAACGGCTTCATCGAAGATATCGACGGCCATCCGGTAGGCCCGCATCGCTTCGACCAGGTCTGGGTGCCCGGAACCTGTTGCCGAGGCCGGCGTACCCGCTATCTGTCCCTCGAACTCGGGCTGGTCCAACTTGGTTGACACACGAATACTTTAAACCTTAAGATATACAAAAGTAAAGGGAATTAGCTCACTCCGTTCGCGCACTCGAAGACGGGATCGCTGCCGATGGCACACGCAATTGAAGTCACCGATGTAAAGAAGACGTTCTCCGGCAAGCAGGAGGTCCGCGCCCTCGACGGGGTGAGTTTCAACGTCGAGGAGGGAACCGTCTTCGGTCTGCTCGGTCCCAATGGATCGGGCAAGACGACAGCCGTGCGGATATTGACCACCATTCTCAAAGCCGACAGCGGCTCCGCACTTGTCCTCGGCCACGACGTGACCAAGCAGGCCGACCTGGTCCGCAGTCTGATCGGTCTGGCCGGTCAGTACGCCGCCGTCGATGAGAACCTGACCGGCCGAGAGAACCTGGCCATGGTGGGTCGGCTCAATCACCTTCCGAAGTCATACGTGGCCGGCCGGGCCAAAGAACTGCTCGACCAGTTCGATCTGGCCGACTCCGGCAACCGGACCCTCAAGACGTACTCGGGTGGCATGCGCCGGCGTCTCGACCTGGCCGCAGCCCTGGTGGCCCGACCAACGGTGCTCTTCCTCGATGAGCCCACCACCGGTCTGGACCCCCAGAGCCGGAACGACATGTGGGAAGTCATCGAGAGTCTGGTGGGAGAGGGCACCACGGTGCTCCTCACCACCCAGTACCTCGAGGAAGCCGACCGTTTGGCCAACACCCTGTCCGTGCTTGATCATGGGCGGGTCATCGCCGAAGGCACCCCGGCCAAACTCAAGTCCGACCTGGGTGCCACCGTCCTCGAGGTGGGATTGCACGATAACGACGACGTCGCCCGCACGGCTTCGCTCTTGAATGCCATCGGCCCCCACCACCCGAACGTCAACGGTCGGGTGGTGGATGTCACCGTCGACAAGGGTCCGGTGGACGCCATGGAGGCCCTTCGATCGCTCGACCAGGCGGGCATCACTCCCACCACCTTCACCCTGCGGGAGCCCAGCCTCGATGACGCGTTTCTGGCTCTGACCGGCCACCATGCCGAAGAGGATGAGGCCGAGGACGGATCGGAAATGAAGGGATCGGGCGGCACCCGCGATCGCGCCGGTCAACCCGAATCGACACCCATCCCCGTTGGAGGCAACCGATGACCACCACCATCTCCATCCCGACAGTCACCGGCGCTCCGTTGGCTACCGGGGTCGGCGCCCGCGTTCGATGGGCGATCTCGGACACGCTGACAGTCACCAAGCGGAACTTGATCGCCATTACCCGAATTCCCGAGGCACTGTTCTTCGCCACCGTGCAGCCGATCATGTTCGTACTGCTGTTCCGCTATGTCTTCGGCGGGGCGATCCATCCGGGGCATGGGATCAACTATGTGAACTACCTGATGCCGGGGATCTTCGTGCAGACTGTGGCGTTCGGCGCCATACAGACAAGTATCGGTCTCGCCGAAGATCTCCAAAAGGGGCTCATCGAGCGGTTCCGAGCCCTGCCCATGGCACGCTCGGCAGTGCTGGCCGGGCGTACGACCGCGGACCTCTGCCGGAACGTGATGGTGGTCATCGTCATGAGCGGTGTCGGATTCCTGGTTGGGTACCGCCCGACCACCGGGGTCCTTCCCTATCTGGCCGGGATCGGACTCATCCTGTTGTTCGCCTACGCCCTGTCGTGGGGTTTTGCCCTGATAGGCCTCTCCGCCCCCAACAGCGAGACGGCACAAGTCATGTCGTTTCCGCTCCTGTTCCCGTTGACGTTTGCCTCCTCCGCCTTTGTCCCCCTTGCGGCCATGCCCAGTTGGCTGCGCGGCTTCGCCACCTATCAACCGGTGAGCGTGGTGGTGACGGCATGTCGGTCCCTGATGCTCGGGGGGCCCACCTCTCACTGGATATTCCAGGCAGTGGCATGGACGGTAGGGCTCCTGATCGTGCTGCCCCCATTGGCCGTCTGGAGGTACCGCACCCGAACGTAATCGGATGACATGAGAAATACCTGAGGGGAGGACGTCGAAAGCTGCCATGGCGCCGGGTGTCCGGGAGTGGGCAGAATGGGTCCATGGCACCATCCCCTTCCTCAGCGTCCGCCCCCAACAGCTTCGGCGCCCGGGCCGACCTGACAGTGGGCGACAAGACATATGAGATCTTCCGGATCAATGCCCTGGCCGACCGGCACGACGTGGCCCGGCTCCCCTATTCGATCAAAGTCGTCCTCGAGAACCTACTCCGGCACGAGGACGGTCTCGCCGTCAGCCCCGACGACATCGAAGCGGTGGCCGACTGGGGTCGCGACCCCGAGCGCCACGGCGTGGGGGGAAGTGACGCCGTCGAGATCGCCCTCACCCCCGAACGGGTCCTCATGCAGGATTTCACCGGCGTCCCCGGGGTGGTCGATTTGGCGGCCATGCGGGACGCCCTCGCCGAGTTGGGGGGAGATCCGGCCAAGGTGAATCCACTCGTCCCTGTCGAACTGGTCATCGATCACTCGGTGATCGCCGAGGTCTCGGGCACCTCCGACTCGTACGACCAGAACGTCGACATCGAGTATCAGCGCAACATCGAGAGGTATCAACTGCTGCGCTGGGCCCAACAGGCCTTTGACGGATTCCGGGTTGTCCCGCCCGGTGCCGGCATCTGCCACCAGGTCAATCTCGAGTACCTATCACGGGTGGTCTTCGGCACCGAAGACGGAAGGGCCTACTGCGACACGCTGGTCGGCACCGACTCCCACACCACCATGGTCAACGGGCTCGGCGTGTTGGGCTGGGGGGTCGGCGGCATTGAAGCGGAGGCGGCCGTGCTCGGCCAACCTCTCTCCATGCTCCTCCCGCCGGTGGTGGGATTCCGCCTCACCGGACGCCAGCCGGCCGGGACCACCGCCACCGACCTGGTCCTCACCATCACCCAACTGCTCCGCCAGCGCGGTGTGGTGGGCAAGTTCGTGGAGTTCTACGGACCTGGCGTGGCGGCGGTTCCGTTGGCCAATCGGGCCACCATCGGCAACATGTCACCCGAATACGGTGCCACCTGCGCCATCTTCCCCATCGATGACGTGACCCTCGACTATCTACGGTTCACCGGCCGCGATGATGACCACGTGGCCCTGGTCGAGGCCTACGCCAAGGAACAGGGCATGTTCCACCTCCCCGATGGAGCGGAGCCCGTCTTCTCCGAGACGATCGAGTTGGATCTCTCCACGGTGGTCCCGAGCATCGCCGGTCCCGCCCGGCCCCAAGATCGGGTCCCGTTGTCCGACGCCAAAGATGCCTTCCACACCGCCCTCGGACGCGAAAAGAAGTCGGCGCCGGCCACCCTGTCCAACGGATCGACGGTGACCATCGAGGACGGTCACGTGGTGGTGGCCGCCATCACCAGTTGCACCAACACCTCGAATCCCCAGGTGATGGTGGCGGCCGGGCTTCTGGCCAAGAAGGCTGTCGATCTCGGGCTGCGACCCAAGCCCTGGGTCAAGACCACCCTCGCCCCCGGGTCCCGGGTGGTCATGGACTACTTCGACCGCGCCGGGCTCACCGGGCCGTTGGCAGAGGCCGGTTTCGACCTGGTCGGCTTCGGTTGCACCACCTGCATCGGCAACTCCGGCCCCCTGCTCACCGGTGTCTCCGAAGCCATACAGGGTGGTGACCTCTCGGCGGTTTCCGTGCTGTCGGGAAACCGGAACTTCGAAGGACGGATCCACCCTGACGTACGGATGAACTACCTGGCCTCGCCGCCGTTGGTGGTGGCCTACGCCCTGGCCGGCACCATGGACATCGACCTCGACAACGACTCGCTGGGCACCGATACCAACGGCAACCAGGTGCACCTCGCCGACCTGTGGCCGTCGGCCGAAGAGGTGACCGAGGCCATCCGCACCTCGTTGACCTCGGAGATGTTTCGCGACAGGTACAGCTCGGTGTTCGACGGCGATGAGCGCTGGCAGAATGTGGAGACGGCCACCGGCAATACCTTCGCCTGGGACAACGACTCCACCTACGTGTTGCGCCCACCGTTCCTCGAGGGTCTGGCGCACGAGCCGACGCCGGTGACCGACATCAGCGGTGCCCGGGTACTGGCCGTCCTCGGCGACAGTGTGACTACCGACCACATCTCACCGGCAGGAAGCATCGGCCCGTCGACACCGGCGGGACGCTATCTGGCCGACCATGGGGTGGAACGCGGGGATTTCAACTCCTATGGATCTCGCCGGGGCAACCACGAAGTGATGATGCGTGGCACGTTTGCCAATATCCGTCTGCGCAACCAACTCGCTCCCGGCACTGAAGGAGGTATCACCCTGCACCTCCCTGATGGTGTGCAGACCACCATCTTCGACGCCTCTGTCGAATACGCCACAGAGGGCATTCCGTTGGTGGTACTGGCGGGCAAGGAGTACGGATCCGGATCGTCCCGTGATTGGGCGGCCAAGGGAACTGCACTGCTGGGCATTCGCGCCGTCATCGCCGCCAGCTACGAGCGCATCCACCGATCCAATCTCATCGGCATGGGCGTCTTACCACTGCAGTTCGCCGACGGTCAGAGTCCGGCATCGCTGGGCCTCACCGGTCACGAGGTGTTCGCCATCTCGGGAGTCGAATCCCTCAACGGTGGAGAGGTTCCCAAAGAGGTCACCGTGCGGGCCACGGATGCGGACCGGGTGGTGGAGTTTGCCGCCCGGTTGCGGATCGACACACCGATGGAGGCCGAGTACTACCGCCACGGCGGAATCCTTCCGTACATGCTTCGCCAAATGGCGGATTAAGTCGCCAGGGGTAACACGAACCAGGCGATCACCACGAAGTGCACGATGGCGCCCACGATGGTGCAGGCGTGGAAGACCTCGTGGTAGCCGAATACTCCCGGAATCGGATTGGGGCGCTTGAGGGCGTAGACCACTGCCCCTGCGGTGTAGGCAAAGCCACCGACAAAGAGGAGGACGAACCCGGTGACGCCGAGAACATGGAATAACTGAGGCAATACCGCCAAGGCCGACCATCCCACCACCACATAGGGGACCGCGATCACCGACTTGGGAGCGTCGAGCCAGGTTTGGCGAATGGTGATGCCAACCACGGCACCACCCCAGACGATGCACAACACGGTGATGCGGGCCCAACCGCCCAGGGCGATTCCGGCGACCGCCGTATAGGAACCGGCGATGACAATGAAGATGGTCGAATGGTCGGCCCGGCGCATCCGGCGCCGGCCCACCGGCCCCCAGGTATGACGGTGGAAGAGCGCACTGACACCGAACAACATCGAGATGGAGACGGCATAGATCGCCGTCACCACCTTCGATCCCGCGGTCGGAGCCGCCCACACCAAGGCCACACCCGACACCAGCGAGACGAAGAAGCCCACCTCGTGGAACACGCCCCGGAGCCGGGGTTTCACTGTCTCGATAGGTTCGTCCATCACGGCGCTGCCGCCAGGTCGACGAAACGCCGCAGGATGCGGCGCCCGGTGGTCTCCACCTGGGACAGGCCAGATGCCCCGAGGACGGTCCCGGTCGGAAGATGTGGGCGCCACTGCTCGGCGAGCGCGGCGTTGACCTCCACGTGAAACTGAAATCCATAGGCCCGGGCACCCACCCGGAATGCCTGATGGGGAAACACCCTTGTCGCCGCCAAGTGCTCCGCCTCCGCAGGCAGGGCGAAGGTGTCACGATGCCAGTGCACGCAGGGAATGGTGGTGTCGGTCAGGCCTCCGTACTCAGGGCCCAACACCCGGTCCCGACGACCGGAAGCAGTCAACGTGACAGCCCCCATTCCGATCTCCTCATCGTCCCCGGTCGTCACGTCAGCCCCAAGGGCGGCTGCCAATTGCTGGGCTCCCAGACACACGCCCAGAACCGGTAAACCAGCGCGGGTGGCTGTTGCCAACAGCCGGCGTTCGTCGGCCAACCAAGGTAACTCGTCGGCGTCATGGACGCTCATCGGCCCGCCCAGGACAACCAGGCCTCCGATCAGTGCGACATCGGGCAGATCAGCGCCGAGATCCATCCGGATCACCTCGGAGGCATAGCCGGCCGCGGCCAGCACCTCGCCGATCAACCCGGGCCCTTCGTGCCCGACATGTTGGACGATCGCCCATGGCCGGGGATCTCCGCCGGCCGGGGCGGAAAGAACCGGTTCAGCCACTACCTGGTTCCGACGACATGAAACGCTTCGGCAAACCGGCCGTCGGGCAGGCCGGCCGCCAGTGCGGCCCCTGACATCCACGGACGGAGTAGATCATTGAGATGGTCACCGTCGCCGACCTGGCTGCAATGAGACCGAAGGGCAGCCAGCTTCTGGTCGAAGAAATCAGTGGCGTCAACCACCCGATTGGCCCGTTCGGTGCCCATGACCCACAGCTCCGACACGATATGAGGCTCGAGGCCCTCTTCGAGAAGCTCGGGATGGGCAAACGGATTGCGGGCATCCGGGTACACCGCGCATGCGGCTGCCTCACCGGCGGCCAGATGGTCGGGGTGGCTGGCGTACAGGCGGGCCCAGTCCCGTTCGGGAGACTGGGCCACCACCCGGTCGGGGCGGAAGCGTCGAATGACCCGGGAGATGTCCCGGCGGAGCTCGATGCTCGGGACCAGGCGCCCGTCGGGAAATCCGAGGAATGTCACGTCGGACACGCCAACTTTGGCGGCGGCTTCGCGCTGTTCGTCGCGACGGACAGCAGCCACGTCGGCCCGGCTGATGGTCCGGTCCGATCCCCCGGCGTCGCCGTCGGTGGCAATGCAATATGCCACCTCCACCCCGGCATGAGTCCATGCCGCCACCGATCCCGCCGCACCGAAATCCACGTCGTCGGGGTGAGCGGTCACCACCAGGATGCGCTCGATATCGACAGGCCCCGGATCGACGATGAGGGTGGGGCGGGAATGAACCTCTGGCATCACACGCGGACCGGATTCCACGAGGCCAGGTTGGCCAGGCGCGAGTCGTTGGAAAAGATCTCCACGATCGGGATCTTCAACCCGATGCGTTGTTGGATGCGCTCCACTTCGAGGACCTGGTTCCACTGCACCAACGTGACGACCACCCCTGTCTCACCGGCCCGGGCCGTGCGACCCGAGCGGTGGAGATATGCCTTGTGATCCTCGGGCGGGTCGAAGTGGATGACCACGTCGACCGCGTCGATGTCCAATCCTCGGGCGGCCACGTCGGTAGCCACCAACGTCGGTAGCTTGCCCATCCCGAAGTCCTTCAATGTCCTCTCCCGGTTGGCCTGCCGCAGATCGCCGTGGATGGCGTCGGCGTTGACCCCCTCCTTGCGAAGTTGCTCGACCAGACGGTCAGCGCCCCGCTTGGTCCGAACGAACACGAGGGTCTTCTCCGAGTGGCGGCAGATGGTGGCGCACACCTTCACCCTGTCCATTTGGTGCACCTCGAGGAATCGGTGCTCCATCTCCTCGACGGTGGTACTTGGCGACGCCACCTCGTGGTAGACCGGGTCGGTCAAGTAACGACTCACCAAACGGTCAACGGCACCGTCGAGCGTGGCCGAGAACAACAGGGTCTGGTGCTTCCGCTCCAATCGCCGGAGGACCCACTCGACCTGGGGCATGAAGCCCATATCGGCCATGCGGTCCGCCTCGTCCAGCACCAGCGTCTCGATGTCGGCCACCGAAAGCTCGCCACGGTCGCCCAGGTCGATGAGCCGTCCTGGCGTGGCGATGATCACGTCGACACCCTTGCGAAGCTTCTTCACTTGACGCTCGATATCGGCGCCGCCGTAGACGGCTACCACTCGGAGACCGACTTCGTCGGCCAGGGTTTCGAGGACTTCGCTCACCTGCACGGCCAGCTCACGGGTAGGTACCAGCACCAGGGCCCGGGGCCGGCCGGGCTCGGTGGCCCTCGTCAGCATGGTTCGCTGCAGGAGCGGGAGTCCGAAGGCCAGGGTCTTCCCCGAGCCGGTCTTGGCCTTGCCGCAGACATCACGACCGGCGAGTGCATCGGCCACCGTCATGGCCTGAATGGAGAATGCGGTGGTAATTCCCTGGACGGCGAGGGCCTTGACCAGTGCCGGGTCGACCCCGAGCGAGTCGAAGGTGGGAGCTTCGTCCTCGGGACTGCCGCCGTCATGTTCGAGTGTGCGGGCGCGGCCCGATTGCTCGGCTGTAGTTGTCATGGGGTGTGTTGCCTCTCATCTGTTGGGTGACGGCCGGGGGCCGGCCATCGGTATTCGTGGGACTCACGGATACAGGCGGGCCCGCCTCGGGCCGGCCATCCGGTCCACGGCTGCGGACCTGACAAACAGAATGAGGAAGACCCCGGTGGATGGGCACGGTGCCCTACCACAGCCACCAGTCTACCCCTGAACCGACCGGGAACCGGGTTCATCCGTCCCGGCCATACCTTGGTCAGGTGGTCGAAGGCTCCCGATAGACCTCGGACCCGGCGTCACGGAACTCGATCGACTTCTCTTTCAGGCCCAGTTCCACCGCGGTGGTCAGGTCCAACTCCTTGGCCGCGGCATAGTCCCGCACGTCCTGGCTGATCCGCATCGAACAGAACTTCGGACCGCACATGGAGCAGAAGTGGGCCGTCTTGGCCGGCTCGGCCGGCAGAGTTTCGTCGTGGTACGCCCGGGCCGTCTCGGGATCCATGGCCAGGTTGAACTGATCCTCCCACCGGAACTCGAACCGGGCCTTGGAGAGGGCGTCGTCCCAAGATTGGGCCCCGGGATGACCCTTGGCCAGGTCGGCGGCGTGGGCGGCAATCTTGTAGGCGATCATTCCCTGCTTCACGTCGTCGCGGTTGGGGAGACCGAGGTGCTCCTTGGGGGTGACGTAGCAGAGCATGGCGGTCCCGGCCATGCCGATCACCGCGGCCCCGATGGCCGAGGTGATGTGGTCGTAACCCGGTGCCACATCCACCGTGAGTGGGCCCAGGGTGTAGAAGGGTGCCTCGTGGCAGACCTCCTTCTGCAGGGTGACGTTCTCGACCACCTTGTGGAGGGGCACATGGCCCGGTCCCTCGATCATCACCTGCACATCGTGGCGCCAGGCGATCTCGGTGAGCTCGCCCAACGTAGACAGCTCGGCGAACTGGGCCTCGTCGTTGGCGTCGGCGATCGAGCCGGGCCGCAACCCGTCTCCGAGGGAGAAGGCGACATCGTACGCGGCCATGATCTCGCAGATCTCCTCGAACCGGGTGTAGAGGAAGTTCTCGGTGTGGTGGGCCAGGCACCACGCGGCCATGATCGATCCGCCCCGGCTGACGATGCCGGTCATCCGCTTGGCGGTCATGGGCACGTACCGCAGCAGCACCCCGGCGTGGATGGTGAAGTAGTCGACACCTTGCTCCGCCTGTTCGATCAAGGTGTCACGGTAGAGGTCCCAGGTCAACTCCTCGGGGCTCCCGTCCACCTTCTCCAGGGCCTGATAGATGGGCACTGTGCCGATGGGGACCGGCGAGTTCCGCATGATCCACTCACGGGTGGTGTGGATGTCCGGACCGGTGGAGAGGTCCATGACCGTGTCGGCACCCCAGCGGGTGGCCCAGGTCAGCTTCTCGACTTCCTTGTCGATGGACGAGGACACTGCCGAGTTGCCGATGTTGGCGTTGACCTTCACCAGGAAGTTGGCGCCGATGATCATGGGCTCGGACTCGGGGTGGTTGACGTTGGCGGGGAGGATGGCCCGGCCGGAAGCGATCTCGTCCCGGACGAACTCGGGGGCCATACCCTCCCGGACAGCTACGAACTCCATCTCGGGGGTGACATCCCCTCTCCGGGCGTAGTGGAGCTGGGTGACCGCGGTGCCCTTCGATCGCAGCGGCTGGCGACCGGTCGCCGGGAAGAGCTCCGGATCCGGCCCGGTGCGCCGCACCGCGGCCCGACCGTCGTCGCGACGGCCCACCGGACGACCCTGGTACGCCTCCACGTCGCCGCGACCGGCGACCCAGTCAGCCCGCAATGACGGCAGCCCCACCGTGGGGACGGAGCCCGGTCCCGAGGTGTCGTAGAGATGGACCGGCGGATTGGGTTCTGCGCCGTTGCGACCGGGCGAGTCGGAAAGAGTGACCTCGACGAACGGAACCCGTACGCCGCCCTCCCCGTCCACATAGACCTTCCGCCGGTTGTGGGGCGGGCGTTCCGGTGGTGACGTGATGGTGATCGGCTCGGTCATGGATCTGTTCCCTTCACACTGCGTTCTTCTCAAAGTCTCCCACGACAACGCGGCTCTCGTACCACCGGAGTGTGCCAAGGTGGATAAACAAACGAACGGAAGGAAGTGACCCATGGGAAAACTGGCGCCAGGCGACCGAGCACCGGCGTTTACCCTGCCAGACCAGGACGGGAAGGAGATCTCGCTCAAGGATTTCGTGGGCAAACAGGTAGTCATCTACTTCTATCCGAAGGACGACACCCCCGGATGCACCAAAGAGGCGTGCCAGTTCAACGAAAACCTCCACGCCTTTTCCAAAGCCGACGTCCCGGTACTCGGCATCTCGGGCGACCCCGCCGAAAAGCACCAGGCGTTCCGTTCCAAGTTCGGTCTCACCTTTCCGCTGCTCACCGACGCCGACCACAAAGTGGGCGAGGCGTACGGAGCCTGGGGCGAAAAGACCCTGTACGGGAAGAAGTCGATCGGCGTCATCCGGTCCACCTTCCTCATCGGGGCCGACGGGAAGTTGGCCCGGCCCTGGTACCACGTGAAGGCCGATGGCCATGCGGCCAAGGTGCTGGCCGAGATCGAAGGCTGACCGAGGCGCCTCCGGCGCAGACCGGCACGTCCCCGATGGGTCATTGCTGATGGGTCGGGCACCACCACGTGGTTCGACCACCGATGGTCGAACGGGTCAGCTCCTCTCCGTCCCTCGGACAACGACCTCCCGGGTGGCGCTCCTCCATCAGATCGCCGAGGTGGGATCCGCCCCGTTCCATGAGGAGACCCAGGGTTCGGCCCACCCGGCGGTGGAGCCGACCGACGTCGGCCGGCGACAAGGACCGGGCCGGACGTTCCGGTGAGAGGCCGGTCCGCCAGAGCACCTCGTCGGCGATCAGGTTCCCGATGCCGGCCACCTTGGACTGGTCGAGCAGTCGGGCCTTGAGCGGGGCGACCGATCCCCCGAGGGCGGCAGCCAGCTGGCCCCTGGTGATCGACAGGGCATCAGGACCCAGGTGGGTGAGGCTCGGATCGACCACAATGCCCCCCAGGCGTCTTGGGTCCCGAACGGCCATGGCACCCCCGTCGTCGAAACGGACGATGCACCTGTCCCACGCCGGGTTGTCCCGCCGGGGGACAGAAATGAGTTGACCGACGCTCGATGCGCCGTCGACGGTCAACAAGCCGGTCATGCCGAACCGGATGCCGACGACCGGGCCGCCGTCGGTGTCGAGCAGGAGCAGCTTTCCCCGGCGTCGAGCCGCGGTGAACCGGTGGCCGACCAGGAGGCGACGTAACGTCGGGCCGGTCGTTCCGCTTTTCAGGTACCAGGCATCGGGGGTCGCCACCGAGGCGATGCTCCGGTCGACAGCGGTTTCGGCCAGGCGCCGATAGGACTCGACTTCGGGGAGCTCGGGCACATGACGAGGGTACCGAAGCGGACCCATCGGGCGTCCCGAAGGCACCACGTAATATGGGGGCCCGAAGCAAAGGCTCGTCAACGACTGACCAGTACAGGAGAGAACCGGATGCAGACCGAAGTGCGCGGTGTCGTGGCTCGAGCCAAGGGTGAACCGGTCTCGCTCGAGACCATCGTGATCCCCGAGCCATCGCTTGGCGAGGTGGTGGTGCAGGTCCAGGCGTGCGGGGTGTGTCACACCGACCTTCACTACCGGGAAGGGGGGATCAACGACGAGTTCCCGTTCCTCCTCGGCCACGAGGCCGCCGGAATAGTCGACGCCGTCGGGCCGGACGTGACCTCGGTTGCGCAGGGCGATTTCGTGGTCCTGAACTGGCGGGCGGTCTGCGGCGAGTGCCGAGCCTGTCGCCGGGGCCGGCCGTGGTTCTGCTTCGCCACCCACAACGCAACTCAGGAGATGACATTGCTCGATGGGACTGCGCTCACTCCCGCCCTGGGTATCGGTGCCTTCGCCGAAAAGACACTGGTGGCCGCCGGGCAGTGCACACCGGTCGACCGGCGGGCTCGGCCCGAGGCCGTGGGACTCCTCGGCTGTGGGGTCATGGCCGGGCTCGGCGCGGCCATGTTCACCGGCGAGGTCGGTCTGGGTGATTCGGTGGCCGTCTTCGGGTGCGGCGGAGTGGGCTGCGCCGCCATCGCCGGCGCCGGGCTGGCCGGAGCCACCATGGTGATCGCGGTCGACCTCGACGGCGGAAAGCTCGATCTGGCCCGCTCCTTCGGCGCCACCCATGTCGTGCACGCCGACATCGAGGATCCGGTGGAGGCCATCCGGGCACTGACCAACGGCCACGGCGCCGATGTCTGTATCGAGGCAGTGGGAAACCCGGCGGTCATGGAGCAGGCGTTCTACGCCCGTGACCTGGCCGGGACACTGGTCCAGGTGGGTGTCCCGACGCCCGACATGCGGATCGACCTGCCCATGATCGACTTCTTCGGGCGTGGGGGACAATTGAAGCCGAGTTGGTACGGGGACTGTCTCCCCTCCCGCGACTTCCCCATGCTGGTCGACCTCTATCTCCAGGGGCGGCTCGATCTCGATCGATTTGTGTCCGAGACGATCGGCATCGGCGACGTCGAAGAGGCCTTTCACCGGATGGAACGGGGAGAGGTGCTCCGCTCGGTCGTCAGGATGCCACAGTGATCGGACACGTGGTCACCTCGGGGACATTCTCTCTCGACGGTCAGGACTTCGCCGTCGACAACAACGTCTGGCTGGTCGGCGACGACCACGAGGTACTGGTCATCGACGCCGCCCACGACCACCGCCCCATCGTCGAGGCCATCGGCTCACGCCGCACCATCGGGATCGTGGCCACCCACGGCCACAACGATCACATCAACGCGGCGACATCCCTGGCCGACCACGTCGGTGCACCGATCTGGCTCCATCCCGACGACCGCCCGCTGTGGGATCAGGTCTACCCCTCTCGGGCGCCCGATTCTGAACTGGTCGATGGTGCCGACCTGGAGGCCGGGGGGCGGGTATTGCGGGTCATCCATACCCCGGGCCACACCCCCGGTGGCTGCTCCCTCTTCGGTGCCGACCTCGGGGTGGTCTTCACCGGCGACACCCTCTTCCGCGGTGGTCCGGGGGCAACCGGGAGGAGCTTCTCGGACTTCCCCACCATCATCGAATCGATCCGTCACCGCTTGCTGACCCTACCCACCGACACGCGGGTGCTTCCCGGCCACGGCGACGGGACCACGATCGGGGAAGAGGCGCCACACCTCGACGAGTGGATCTCCCGGGGTCACTGACCCCGAGGCCCGGCCAGCCCGGACGGAACAGCACAGGCACACCAGCCACCAGGGGACGGGACGGAGCCCCGTCCCCTACGCTCGGAGGCGTGCCCCGAGACTCCACCCATCGACCAGTGCTGAGAAGAACACCCACACGGCGGATCCGGCGACCCCTGTCGGTGGCGGCCGCGGCCGGCACCGCCGCCCATCACGGCTTCGAGCTCGGCAACGGCGTCGGTCTGGTCTGGCAGCCCGAGTTGGGCCTCACCGGGTCCGGGGCCTTCTGGGTTGTGGAGCTGGGTCTGTGGTTTTTGGTGGCCGCCCGAGGCAGCCGGCGGTGGGACGGCGTGCTGGCCCTACTGTCGGGGGCGGGTCTGGCCGGTGTCATCGTCCACTTCACCCTGTGGCCATGGCGGCGGAACCGGTTCGGCATTCCCGTGCTCACCGAAGCCGAAGGACTCCCACCCTCTCGGCTGCCCGCCTACAACACCATCCTCGGCCTGTGGGGGCTGGCCTCGATCCTCTCGTTGCTCGAGTTGTCCCCCTCCCGGCGTCGCTGGGCCCTGGTCGGGCTGGCCGGGCTCCCCCTCCTCCGCCGATCGGCTCGCCACCACTTCGCCTGGGCCACAACCGAGGCCGACGTGCATCCGGCGTGGTGGAACCGGGGGTTGCGCTCGGGCACTCCGGCCCGATCCACCCTGCCTGGCTGAGCTGTCGACGTGGCCACACCCACCGTTCCGGTCACCATCGCTATGGTGTTCCCATGCCTCCCGAAAAGCCACACTGGCTCGAACTCTTCCCAGAGGTCGTGACCTCAGGACTGTGCACGGGCTGTGCCGCATGCATCATCGCCTGCCCCCACGATGTTCTCTCCTACGACGATACCGGCGGCAAGTACAAGCCGTTTCACATCGATGCCGACGGCGGTGCCGAGAACTGCACCCACGGCATCAAGGGCTGCACCATGTGCACCCGGGCGTGTCCCCGGTTCAGGCTGTGGGAGCCCGAGATCGACACCCATCTGTTCGGACGGGAGCGGACCCCTGCCGAGGTGGCCGGAGTCTCTTCGGACATCCTGTTGGTGCGAGCCACCGATCCCGACGTTCACATGGCGGGACAGGACGGGGGCCTGGTGTCGGCCCTCCTCATCTGGGCGCTCGGGCACGATGTGATCGACGCCGCTCTCGTCTCAGAACTTGAGGGTGACGGGTCGACCTGGAAGGCAGTACCCGCGGTGGCCACCACCCGCGAGGAGGTGCTGGCGGCGGCGGGGTCCCGGTACACCTACTCGGCCAACCCCTTGGCCTATCCCCAGGCTATCGAGGCCGGCGCGGAGCGAATCGCTCTGGTCGGCATGGGCTGCCAGGCGTCGGCGCCTGCCATGATGGCTGCCCGCAAGGCGGGAAAGATCGCCCGCCGGCTTTCCCTGACCGTCGGCCTGCTCTGCTCCAGTACTTTCGACGACGCCATCTTCCCCGAACTGTTCGAGGCCAAGTACGGCATTGCACGCGCCGAAATCACCAAGATGAACATCAAGGGCGTGTTTCAGGTGTGGACGCGAGACGGCAAGTTCCACGAAATCCCACTCAAAGAGGCTCAAGCCTGGACTCGCGAAGGATGCAAGACGTGCCCCGACTTCGCGGCCGAGCACGCCGACATCTCCACCGGAGGTATCGGCGCCTTCAACGATTGGACATTGACCATCGTACGAACCGACAAGGGACGGGATCTGCTCAATGGGATGATCGCCGACGGTTCGGTGGAGACCCGTCCGGGGGATGATGACCCGGGAGCCATCGCCCTCCTGCACCGGTTGGCCCGGGTGAGCCGTAAGCGGTGGCCGGAGACAGCGGTACCCATGCCCCGGCGCCTTCCAGACCCGGTCTGATCTCGACCGGGATGAACCGCAGTCGGGGCGGATCGGTGTCCGTTCGGACAGAGTACGGTTGACAAGCGTGCCCAGCCGACGGACTCCAGTTCCCCGACCGACGGTGGTCCTCATGGTCCGTCACGGGACGACGCCGACCACCGGGAAGATCCTCCCTGGTCGGGCGCCCGATCTCCACCTGTCCGAGGACGGTCTGGCCCAAGCCGACGAGGTCGCGGCCCGCATCGGCGGCGTGACCAGCCAGGGGCAGGGAACGCCGGTGGCCGTCTACGCCTCACCGCTCGAGCGCACGTTCGAGACGGCCCGACCGATCGCCCGGCAGTTGGGGCTCCGGGTCCGCTCGGATCGGGGTTTGCTCGAGTGCGACTTCGGCGAATGGACAGGCGCCCAGTTGAAGGTGTTGGCCAAAAAGCCCGAGTGGACCCAGGTCCAGCGATGGCCGAGCGGCTTCCGGTTCCCCGGAGGCGAGTCGTTCTTGGAGATGCAGGCCCGAATCACGTCGACCATCGCTCGGCTGGTCCGACTCCACCCGGGTGGGACCATCGTGATGGTCTCCCACGCCGATCCGATCAAAGCAGCGGTGGCGGCGGCGGCCGGCACCCATCTTGATCTGTTCCAGCGCCTGGTCATCTCACCTTGTTCGATCAGTGCCCTTGCCTACAGCGAGCACGGACCCCACGTGCTCTGTGTGAATACCACCGCCTCCCTGTCCGGATTGGTCATGTCGTGAGCGAGGGCTATGACCTGTCCACCCCGGATCGCTTCACTGTGGGGACGGTGGGTCCGGTAGGTCAGCGGCTCTTTCTCCTCCAATGCCGTCAGGGACCGCTCCTGCTCACCCTGAAGATCGAAAAACAACAAGTGTCGGTGTTGGCCGACTACCTGGCCCAAATCGTCCGGGATCAGAAACGCCCCGAGCACCTTCCTCACGACCTCTCCCTCGAAGAGCCGTCGGAACCGGCGTGGGCCATAGGAACCCTCGGAGTCTCCTACGACAACATCGATGACCGTGTCGTCATCGTCATCGAGGAACTCGTGCCCGAAGATGAAAGCGGGGCCATTGCCCGCCTGTCGGTCACCCGGGAACAGGCTGCCGCCTTCGCCATACAGGCCACCACCCTGGTGACCTCAGGTCGGCCCCCCTGCCCGCTGTGCGGATCACCCCTCGACCCCTCTGGACACGAATGCCCACGGACAAACGGCCACCGGCCTCCGACAACCTGAACGGATGGCGACCCGATGACGGTCCCAGTCTCGGAGGTGCCCTGGTCGAACTGGCCGATGCCGAGCTCACCATCGAGGGCCGACTGCCCTGGAGTTCCAACCTCACCTTCCTGGTTTCGGTAGGCACCGGTCCACTCCGGGCCGTGTACAAACCGGCCCGTGGCGAGCAGGAGCTCTGGGACTTCCCCGGCGGCCTCTATCGACGCGAGGTGGCGGCTTACGCCCTTTCCGAGGCATTGGGGTGGGGCCTGGTGCCACCCACTGTGGCCCGGGACGACGGGCCCTTTGGAGCGGGATCGTTGCAGCTCTTTGTCGAGGCCGACTACCGGCAGCACTACTTCACGCTGTTCGAGAGCGGCGACTTCGACAGCCAGCTCAGAGCTATCTGCGTATTCGATGTGGTGGCAAATAACGCCGACCGCAAGAGCGGTCACGTGCTCAGTAGCGGTGACGGGCGCCTGTGGAGTATTGACCACGGGCTGTGCTTCCACTCGGATCCCAAACTGCGCACGGTGATGTGGGACTTCGCCGGAGACGACGTCCCCGAGTCGCTCCTGGCCGACCTCGAGGGACTGGCGCTCGAACTCCCCGATCAGGTGGCCCGTCTCCTCACCCGGCCGGAGCGACACAACCTGGTGGACCGGATCCGGGCACTGCTCGACACGGGGACATTTCCCGAACCGGAGGGCGACCGCCCGCCCTACCCGTGGCCGCTCGTCTAGTCGCGGGTTTGGAATCACAGGTTGTCAGCCCGGAAGGGCGATCTTCAGAGTTCCCCGGATCGAGTTCATGACCGCCTGGGACAGGACCTCCCCGCCACCGAGGGTCAGATGGATCCCGTCGGGAGTCCGGATGTTGACCTCGGAACCCGACCCATTGGTGAGATAGGCGGTGTAGTTGCCTTGCCCGTCACCGAGCACGTTGCGCGAGCTCAGGTAGGTGACACCCGCTGGCCGAGTCGCCGCCTGGGACTGCACCAGTCCATTCACCACGTTCATCTCCCCATCGAGTTGCGACCCGGCCATGGGTGGCATGCCAACCCACAGCATGTGGGCTCCAGCCGCATTGGCGGTGTCCATGAACGCCCCCACCCGGGCCGAGTAGGCCGCGTTCCACCCGGCAGTGCCGTAGGCCACGGCCGTCCCGTTGACCTCCAGGCTCTGGGGGTCGTTGGCACCCATCATCACCACCACCAGTTGGGGGTGGTGATTGGCCAGATCAGCACGTAGCTCGGCCGGCCAATCGAAGTAATCGGGTCGCGACAACCCGGTGTCGATCTTGCCATCCAAGATGGCGGCCACCACACCCGTGCCGATCAGGTCGTTGGTCAGCGGTGGACCCAGGTCGATGCCGATCGAGTCCCCGATCACCACCACCTGGAGAGGATTGGCTGCGGTCGGGTGCTGGGGAAGAGGCGGCAGGGTGGTCGGGGTGGGTGCCGTGCTGGCGGTCGGGGTGGTGGTTGGGATGGTGACGGCCAGGGCGGGGCCCTTACCCTTACCGTTGCCCTTGCTCACCGGGATGATCGGGGGCGTGGCGATGCTCAAGGACGGACCGCCGCCGACCGAGCGACCGAGCAGGTCGTCGGTCCAGCCCACAACATGAGCCAGTCCCAATCCTCGGCTGACGGCGGCGACGGGGCCCACCACGTCCAGCGACACCGTGCGGCGCGAGCCGAGCGGTGACGCCTGGGCCGATTTCTGGAGGCTCGGGGCATCGAGGAGTAACCACACGGCAAAACAGATGGCTCCGACGATGAGAATACGGGTCCACGGAAGTTCCATGGCGCCGGGAGCGTCGCGTGGCTTCACCACCCCGGCGCCATGGGCGTCGGTCGAGCCGGTGGGGTCGGGTGCCGAGAACCCGGGCTCCGGCGGAGATGTCGACGGGGTGTCAGGGAGGATGTTCACGTCAGAACCGGTAGTAGATGAACGGGGCGACGCCCTGGGGTCCCAGCGTCGTGATGGCCAGAAGCACCACGCCCAGTATGGCTCCCTGGACGGCCAGACGCCGGTCGGCAAAGGCTCTTCTTATCCGGTCGACCCATCCGTCGGGCATGAACTGGGTGGCAATGCCGATGGCGACGGCCAGCACGGCCAAGGGGGTCACCAACGGGGACGATCCCCAACCGTGGAAGAGCCGGCCCACCATCGACCAGGCATTGGAGAAGGATGGGGCACGGAAGAGCAACCACCCGATACACACCAACTGGAACGTCACGAATTGCGCCACGGCAATGCGCACCGGGCCACCGGGCTCAAGGGGTAGCCCGTGGGCCTTTCGCCACAGACGCCGTTGGCGGCCGACGATCTGACCGACCCCGTGGAACAGGCCCCATCCGATGAACGTCCACGCCGCCCCGTGCCAGAGACCACCGAGAAGCATGGTGATGAGGATGTTGACCGAGATTTTCCGCTCGGAGCCCCGGTTGCCGCCCAACGGAATGTAGAGGTAGTCCCGAAGCCAGTTGGACAATGTCATATGCCATCTGCGCCAGAAGTCCTGGAGAGAGACGGCGGTATAGGGACGGTTGAAGTTCTGGGGAAAGCGGAATCCGAGCAGCAGGGCGACCCCGATTGCGATGTCGGTGTATCCACTGAAGTCCGCGTAGATCTGTACGGCGTAGCCCCACACCGCGAAGATGACCTCCAGCCCTGAGTGCTGACGCGGGGAGGCGAAGACCGGGTCGACCACGTAGGTGGCCAAGTAGGAGGACAGGACCACCTTCTTGGCCAGTCCGGCGCCGATCAACCAGATCGCTTCGGTGTAGTTGATGTGAGCCGGATCGCGCCGTCGACGGATCTGAGGGAGTAGTTCCGTGCCCCGGACGATGGGGCCGGCAACCAGATGGGGAAAGAACGAAAGGTAGACGGCCAGGTCCATGGGTCGGGCCGTTTTCAGTGTTCCCCGGTAGACGTCGACCACATAGCTGATGGCCATGAACGTGAAAAACGATATGGCGATGGGAAGGGACACGTTCAGGAGGGGCAATGGACGATCAAATCCCATGAAGTGGAAGAGATTGTCAGCATTGACAGTGAAGAAGACGTAGTACTTGAACCACGCCAGTAGCCCGAGCAGCAGCGCCAGGGTCACCCAGAGAGCCAGCCGCTTGGCTTGCCCCTCCAGTCGATCGAGAATGCCGCCGCCGGTATAGGCGATCACCGTTGAGGCCGCCAGCAGAAACATGAACCGCCAGTCAGCCCATGCGTAGAAAAAGTAGCTGGCCGCCACCATGAAAATCTTCCATGGCACCGAATAGGGGTTCAGAAGCCAGTTCACCGTGAACACCACAGCGAAGAAGATGGCGAAATCGATGGTGGGAAAGAGCATGGTTCCGTCGTTCGAAAGGTGCGGACGTTGGATGGCGCGACGAGGCGCCGCAAATCCTGACGCTACCCGTCACCCTGCCAGTATTAGTTGATGCATCCCGCTGCCGCTCGGTAACGCTCCGCTCGGTATCGGGAGGTATGCCAGACGGGGTGGCGGCTCCGTCTGTTCGTCGGTCAGCCCCGCGCCTTCAGCGCCTCGATGAGCTTGGGGAGGACCTTATGGACATCACCCACGATGCCGAGGTCGGCAACGGAGAAGATCGGAGCATCCTGGTCCTTGTTGATGGCCACGATGTTCTTGGAGTTCTTCATGCCCACCAGGTGCTGGGTGGCCCCGGAGATCCCACAGGCCACGTACACCGTCGGCTTGACAGTCTTCCCGGTCTGCCCGACTTGGTGAGAGTAGGGAACCCACCCGGCATCGACGATGGCGCGGCTGGCACCCGCCGCCCCTTTCAACAATGACGCGAGTTCCTCGATGAGGGCATAGTTCTCTTTTTCCCCGAGACCACGTCCGCCGGAGACCACCACATTGGCTTCGTCGAGCTTGGGACCGGTGCGCTCTTCCACATGACTGGCCACGATCTTGGCGCCGTTGGTGGGACCGCTCTCGGTCGCTGCTGCCGCCACGACCTCCGCCTGGCCGCCTCCGGACGTCTCGGCCGGGAACGACTTGGCCCGGATCACGAAAAGCCCCGGTCCATCGCCGACAAATCGGGCGGTGGCAATCTGGGCACCACCAAAGACGGCATGTTGGGTAATGAGACCACCATCGCCGGCGACCAGCCCGACCACGTTGGTGAGAACCGGCCTGTCGATCTTGGCGGAGAGACGCCCGGCAATGTCCCGACCGTCATAGGTGGCAGGAAACAGAATGGCGTCGGGACCGTTGCCGGCCTCGATGGCGGCGGCGATAGCGTCGGCCACCGGCGCGCCCGGCAGCGAACCGCCGAGGTCGCCCACGTCATGAACGGTGGTGGCGCCGTACTCGCCGAGGGTTCCGGCGATAGCAGAGGTCTCCTCGCCATAGGCGACGGCCTCCACTGTCCCGGCCAGGGACTTGGCGTGGCTGATCAGCTCGAGGCTGGCGGTGATGGGCTTTCCGTCGGCCACTTCGGCCAGGACCCAGATTTTGTCAATTGACATTGTGTGTTCGTTCTCCCTACTCGGTCCCTACAGGACCTTCAGCTGCTCGAGGAACTGGATGACCCGCTGGTAGGCGTCACCTTCGTCGACGACTATCTCGCCCGACGCACGTTCCTCCGAGGCGGACACATCGGTGATCTCCTGGCGGGCGCCGGTGGCTCCCACCTGGCCTGCATCGATGCCCAGATCGGCGATGGTCAAGGTTTCGACCGGCTTCGACTTCGCGGCCATGATCCCCTTGAACGACGGGTAGCGGGGCTCCACGACGCCGGCGGTAACGGTGACCAGGGCCGGAAGCGGGCTCTCGACCTCGTCGTAACCAGCCTCGGTCTGACGCTCGACCTTGAGCGAGCCGCCGTCGATTTCGACCTTCTTGGCGAAGGTGACCGACGGAAGACCCAGGATCTCGGCGATCTGGACCGGAGTCGTACCGGTATACCCGTCGGTGGACTCGGTGGCGGCCAGGATCAAGTCCGGATCTGCCCGCTTGATGGCCGCGGCCAGCACCTTGGCGGTTCCCAGTGCGTCCGTGCCGGCCAGGCTGTCGTCGCTGATCAAAATGGCCTTGGCGGCTCCCATGGCCAGTGCGGTTCGAAGCCCGGAGGTCTCACCGTTCGGGGCCATGGACACCAGGGTCACTTCGCCCTCGCCCGCCTTGTCGACCAGCTGTAACGCCATCTCGACCCCGTAGGCGTCGGAGTCATCGAGAATGAGCTTGCCCGCTCGGATCAGGTTGTTCGTCCCCGGATCGAGTGACGGCGGCGCGGCCGGATCGGGGATCTGTTTCACACAGACAACGACGTTCATGGCCGTGTATTGTTGACGAAAAACGCCTTCCACGACCAATCGATCACGCGATCCCTGGTCAGAAGGTCGTCCTCTCGGTGATCTCGCCCGGGTCGGTCAGGTCACTCTGATGGTGGTCACGGCCAGAGGGACATCGTCGGTGATGATGGTGTCGACGCCGTAGGTGGCTATGGCCGTCATGGCTTCCGGGTCGTTGACCGTCCAGACGGCCACCTCCAGACCGGCAGCGTGGGTCTCCTCCACCAGGGCCGCGGTTACCAGGGACTGGTGGAGATGCAGAGCCCGAAAGCCCATGTCTTGCGCCATAATCAGGCTTTGGGTCGGATCCGCCCACTCGGCCAACAACAACCCGGTGGCGAGCGCCGGGTCAACGGCCAAGACGGCATCGAGCGACGGGGGCCAGAACGACGAGACGACGACGCCCTCTCCCAGGTCGGCCTCGGCTATAGCGTTGGCCACCGCCCTGGCGGCCGTCTCGTCAGGGTCGTAGTTCGCCTCGGTGGGGAGGTTCTTCACCTCGACATTCACCGTCATGCCCACGCACGCCCCGAAGGCTGCCGCCAGGAGAGGCACGTGGTCGGGTAGTTGGTGCACCTCCAGGTCAACCACCCTCCCGACCCCGGGGATATTCGGGTCGTGATAGACGGCCAAGGCGCCGTCAGCCGTGAGACGGACGTCGAGTTCGACACCATCAGCCCCCAGTCGCCGAGCACGGGCAAAGGCTTCCAGGGTGTTCTCGGAAATCCCACCGGATGGGTCCGGGCTCCCCCTATGGGCCTGAATGGCCGCGTTCACACTCACATTGATCCTCCCGAGTGCCCTCAGGCGTGAAAACTGCCAAAAATGTGACGCTCATCCCGGCAAAATTGCTTGCAACCATGCACTGCGGTGGTTACTCTAGAGGGGAACCCCGAATGGCCGGCGACTATTAGGCGCTGAGCTATGTGAAACAGATCACAATGGGGTATCTCGAAATCGGGAGCGGAGGAAGCATCGTGGCCCTCGTGTGGAATCGGACTGTCGAATGGGACGAGGGGGACTGGCGCGACCTGGCTGCCTGTCGCAGCACGGAACCCGACCTTTTCTTCCCCATCGGCACCACTGGTCCGGCGATCGATCAGATCGAAGCGGCCAAACGAGTGTGTCGGATCTGCGATGCTCAGGAACCGTGTCTCGACTTCGCCCTGGCTACCAACCAGGAGTCCGGCGTATGGGGTGGCACTTCTGAAGAGGAGCGACGGAAGCTCCGCAAGGCCTGGCTGGCATCGCGCCGGCGGGCTTCCTGAGCCTGAACTTTCCCTCCGCCGGGTGACCGGGACCGGGACCGGGACGCCGCATCTTTCCGATCCACTGATCCGGTTTCATCGCCTCGATGGCCGATGGGGCGAATTACGAACCGATGCGTTGGGCTTCGTGCACCGGCAGTTCGATCAACACCTCGGTTCCGGTCGACTCCGAGTCTTTTCCGTTCCGGTCACGCATGACGATGGACCCATCTAACTGGGTCCTGACCAGGTCCCGGACGATCGAGAGTCCCAGGCTCATGGTGACGTCGAAATCGAACCCTTCCGGGAGTCCCGAGCCGTCATCGGCCACTTCGACGACCAGTCGGGTATCGTCGGCGGCCAGGTGAACGGCTATATGACCGACCGGCTTGGACGTACCTCGGACGGTGCCGGGTCGGTCAGGCCTATCGGCGTCGTCCTTGTCGAACTCGATGAACGCGTGCTCGACAGCGTTCTGCAATAGCTCGGCCAGAACCACTGCCAACGGAGTGGCGACATCGGCGGGCACCTCCCCCAGTTCCCCGGTCACGCTGAACGTCACCTTGGCCGATGACACCACCGAGTCTTCGGCCATACGAATCAACGCGGTGACGATTTCGTCGAACGGCACCTGGTCTCTCGGCTCGCGGGACAGGATCTCGTGGACGACGGCGATCGACTGGACCCGCCGTTCCGCTTCAAAGAGCGCTACCCGACCGACGCCGGGCGGCAGTCGACGAGCCTGCAGGCGGAGGAGGGCGGAGATGGTCTGCAGATTGTTCTTGACCCGATGATGAACTTCGCGGATGGCCGCATCCTTGGAAAGCAGCAAACGGTCGAGCCGGCGGACGTCGGTCACGTCACGCAGGAGAACCAGACAGCCGGTGACGTCGCCATGGTCCAACAGCGGGATGCAGTGCAACAAGACGATGACGTCAGGGCGGCGTTCCACCTCTTCGACCACCGGCAATGCAGAGGCTAGGGCCCATTCAATGGCCGACTCCTCCAACCCCAGGTCATAGAGGCGGCGACCTTCGAGTTGGGAATACATCCCCATGCGATGCAACGCGTTGGTGGCGTTGGGCGAGGCATAGCGCACCCGGCCCTCTTCGTCGACCAGCACAATGCCGTCACCCACCCGTGGAGCCTCTTCAGTAGCGACCTCTTCGCTGGGGAACGGAAACGTCGACTCCGACAACATCACAGCAAACCGGTCGAAGACATCGCGATAGGTGCGTTCGAGATGGCCGGGACGACGGCCGGCTCCGGCCACCAGCCTGGCCAATACCGCCACCAGGATTCCCTCGCACCGGACGGGAATGCAATGGAGACGAACTGGCTCCTCGTCAGGCTCCATCTGCATCTCGCCTCGCGCCACATCGCCTGATTGCCAGGAAGCTGTGACCACCGGCCAGTCGGCGGCGTTGACAGACTGACCCACCAGGTCGTGCTGCACCACAGTGGCGCTGTTGGACGGGCGCATTTGGCCCAGAATGACCAGTACCTGCTCTGTCATCCGAAGCTGATGGGGAGGGGACGCCATCGGCGCCATCAGCACCAGGTCGGAGAAGGACAGATCGGCCAGGATCCCCCATGTCCCCATCAGTCTCTGGATGTGCGCCAGCTGCACGTCATTGAGATCAGTGCGCTCTAGCGCCAGCTCAGCTGGGGTGGCCACGGTCAGGCTCCCGGGTCCAGAGACGTCAACTCAGCGCCCAGTGGCGAAATCGGCACCCTATGAGGTCGGCGGTCCCGAAAGCCCTGCAACTCGGTCACTCCGGCCGCCAACAGCAGCCCTCGCAAGTCCTCGGCCCGGTCGGCCACGTCGGGAAGAGAGTGGGCGTCGGAGGCAGTGGTCAACGGGACTCCCTGCGCAATAAAGCGCCGCATAAGTGGGGGTGCCGGGTACTCCTCGCCAAACGGTTTGCGCCAACCGGCCGACGACACCTCGGCGCCCATCCCCGAAACCACCGCCGCCTCTGCCATCCGATCGTAGAACTCGTCGGGCACCGCTGGGACCCTCCCGGCGATCTTTACCAGGTCAGGATGGGCGAATACGTCACATACCCCTGATGCTCCCAACTCCTCCATGGCCCGGGTGTACTCGTCCCATACTGCATCGATGTCGCGAACCTCCCATTCGGCCATCACCGACGGATCGTTCAGGACGTCGAACCTCCAGGTACCCAACCAGTGCACCGAACCGAGTAGGACATCAAAGGGGTAGTCACGCAGTAAACCGGCTACCTCGTCCATCCGACCTTGGTAGTAGTCGACCTCGAGACCGAGGACGACAGGGAACCCCTCTGCCTTCACCGCTTGGACGACTTCGACATAACTATCCAGGTCCACCCGGGCGTGGTGGTCCCAGTAAGCCTCCATTCCTGGACGAAGCGCTTCTCCGGGGAGGTCGTCCCAGAAACCACCGAGCAGATCTTTGGCTTGGGTGAATCGGAACAGGTGCTCGGTCAGGGCAATTTCGGTGATGCCGTGGGCCATGGCGTGCTCACAGTAGGCCGCCACCTGTTCGATGGTTGCCTCGGCATCGCTCTGGGCATGCGGCCACAGATGGAGGTGGTAGTCAAGCACCGATCAGCCCGCACGCCGGATCATCGTCACGCCATCACGCACGGTGGTCTGGACAGCCACCACCCGTGGATCGGTGACGACCTTGTCGTTGAATGCCCGCAGCGCCTGAGTGTCCGCCGACGTATCGGTGGGATCGAGGATCCGACCGCTCCAGAGAGTGTTGTCCGCCACGATCAACCCCCGCGGGGAAAGCTTGGCCAGGACCGCCTCGTAGTAGGCGAGGTAACCGGATTTGTCGGCGTCTATGAAGACCAGGTCAAACGGGCCGGGCAACGATGCAATGGTGTCGAGGGCCGGACCCACCATCACATCGATCCGGTCGGCATAAGGGCTGGCGGCAATGTGCCGTTGGGCGATCGCGGCATGCACCGGATCGATCTCACAGGTCACGATTGATCCTCCCGGTACCAGTCCCGCGGCCATGGCCAGTGCCGAGTAGCCACTGAACGTACCGATTTCGAGAATCGAAACGGCCCCGGTCCCGAACACCAACAGTTCGAGAAAGCGACCCTCTAGGCGCCCGACCATCATTCCTGGAGCCTTCAGGGTGGAGCGTGTCTCGGAGACGACGGCTTCGAGTAGGTCCGGCGGCGCGGTGGTATGGGCTTCGGCATACGCCTCGATGGCCGGATCGACTATGTCGGTCATGTATGCATCGTAAAGCAGGCGGCGTAGGCCGAATTCGCAGCCGTACACTTCACGGGAAGAGGGCGAGGATCCGATACTCCCTCCCTATCGAAGTGCCCCCCCGCACGTAAAGGCCCTTCCCTACTCTTTGCATCCAACCTCGATCGACCTCGTAGGCCATGGCATCTGCCACTGCCTTCATCGGATACTGAATTGCGATCGTGTAGCCGAGGGTCTGTATGGCACCGGTCTCTTGTACGGGTGAGCAGGGACCATTCACACGGAGCACAATTGCGATCGCGGCTCGCCTCAATGGTCTCCCCCGGAGCGGATCCTGCTCACGTCCCGGAACGCCGGGACCGGCATTCCTGGTGATGGGATGGGGTCAGAAAGGAGGCGGGTCGAGCTGGGGAAGTCAGTCCCAGATCTGCTCCCCCAACCTGACCAATCCAGCCAGGTCGTAGATATCAGTATCGAAGAACGGCACAGTGGCCAGGACCTCAGGCACGGTGCCCAACTGCGACTTCTCCTCGGCTTCTCGCAGTGCGACCACCCGGAAGTTCAAGAAGCTATCTGCTACTTCAGTGAGCACCCGCCGGATCTGAGCTACATCGCCGAGCGTGATGTCGGCCGACCCCAGCATCGGTGCCAGCGAGGTAGCCAACTCCTCCGCCCGGTCTTTCATCGCTTCGGCCACCGTCGCCGCTGCCGAGCCCTGGAGATAGGCAGGAAGCACTTTGTTCAACACGATGGCACCGAGGTGGAGATGGCGCGAGGTGAGCTCCTGGGCGAAGAACTCCGCCTCGCGGAGTGGCACGCCCTCAAGGGTGGACACCACCATAAATGTTGTCCTCCGGTCAGACAGCAGCCGTTGCACTGCCCCTGCCCGCTCGACGAAGCCGTCATACATCGATTGAAAGAGGACGAAGAATTCGGAGATATCGGCGAGGAACTGGGTGCCGAGGATGCGGTCGGCGACTTGGTAAAAGGGTTTGGTCGCCACATTTACCAATCGTGACCGATAGGGCACGATCAACCAGCGCAGCAGTCGTGATGAAAAGAAATCGGCCAATCGCTGTGGGGCATCCAGGAAGTCAAGGGCATTGCGGGTGGGGGGAGTATCGACGACTATCAGGTCATACTTACCTTCGGAGTGGATCTCGTAGAGCCGCTCCATGGCGATGTAGTCGTGGCTTTGGACGAAACGCCCAGAGATGTTTTTATAAAGCGGATTGGCCAGTATTTGGTCCCTGGTCTGCTGATCCGGGGCGTGCCTACGGATCAGGGCATCCCATGACTCCTTGGTATCCAGCATGGCCGCCCACAGCTCGCCCCGGGGTTTCAGACCGGCGGACCGGAACGCCTCGTCGGGTACCCGGCTTTCGGTGTTGCCGATTCCCTCGAGACCGAGGGCGTTGGCCAGACGCTTGGCTGGATCAACCGTCAAAACCAGGACTTTCCCCCCCTGGCGCAGGGCAGCCATTACTCCGGCCGCGGCGGCCGTGGTGGTCTTTCCCACCCCGCCCGGTCCACAGGCGATGACTATCTCTTTGGCTGCCAGCAAACCATCGAGGGAACCCGAACCATTTCCCGGAGAGTCCGCGGGTGAGTCCATCCGGCTGCCAGCCCTCTGCGTCGAACGCCCAGCCGCCATCAGTATCCCAACTCCTCGCCCAAGGACGCCGCTACTTGACGAGTGGTCCGTAGGCCGTGTGAGCGGGTGAAAAGGTAAGGAAGATAGAGAAGGGGCACCGTCGGGTCGATGCCTTCCCGGAGTCGTTCGAGATGGGTGGAGCGGGTGCGCCTCATGGTCACAGCCAACCGGGCAGCCTGGAGCACCGGCCCGGGGTCACCCCCGACCAACTCGGCAAGGTCTTCTGCTGGGCCGGCGGTGGTCAATGCGTCGAAAACGACTTCCTCCTGCCGACTGAACAGTTCAGGAAGGACCCGATTCACCACCACTGCCGACAGCTGCACGGTCGTGTCCTGTTTCACTCGGACCGCCAATTCGATCGTCTCATTGACGGGCATCTCTTCGGGTGTACAGACGGCAATCAGGCCCGTCTGGGAGGCGTCGGAAAGGATCTCGAGCATCCAGTCGGTCTGGGACCGGATCAAACCCACCTTCACCAGGTCGTTGATGGCCTGCGGCGCCGCCAACTGCCCGATGATGTGGCCCGATGCCGGTGCGTCGACCACCACCAAATCGTAATTGCGCTCACGGACCTCGAAGCAGAATTTGCCGACGGTGAGAATCTCCCGGACTCCCGGAGCCGCGGTGGCGACGAAGTCGAACGCCTTGGCCAACGGCCCGATCCGGCCTACCACGGGAATGCGCAAATGGAGCTTCAGATACTCCCGAAGCGATGCCTCGGTATCCATGGTCATGGCAAAGAGGCCCGGGAGTATCTCTTTTTCGACAAAACCGGTCGGGGGCGCCTCGTAGAACCCGGAGACATCGCCTTTGGCATCGACTTCGCACACCAGCACCCGTTTCCCCCGCTGCGAGGCCAACAGGGCCAGAGCCGAGGCGACGGTCGTCTTGCCGACACCACCCTTGCCGGTCACGAAGACCAGTTTCAGATCGAGGAGCGCTGTCATCTCGCCACCGGACCACGGCGAAGCATCACCGGGATGGTTGAAGGAGTTGAAGGAGTTGGGATCAGGAGACCCCGAAGCCGACCCGACGATCGGAGGCCGGCGCATCAACCTCTATATAGGCGACCTTGCCCGCCGGGACACCTACCCGGCGCCCTTTGCGATCGGTCAACCAGAGGACAGAGCCCTCCTTGGCCAGTGCGACCTCGACGTCGGCCAGGACCTTGTCGCGGTCAGCATCGTCGGGCAACTCGATGTCGAGCTCCTTTATGGATTGCACGATCCCGATACGCACGTCCACCTGGCACGCTCCTCTCAACAGTTTGCCAGCGGTTCCGCCGACCCCCCCGACGATACAAGCTCAGCGCAGCGTGGCGTCCCAGTGGCACAGCCATGGGGCACACTGGCACTGTGGAAGGTGAGAGCGAACGCAATCGGCGGTGGGCGTCCACCATGTACGCCCATGGAGACGAAGACACCAGATTCGCCCATGCTGACAGCCGAACAGTGGCGGACCCGAACGGCCCCATCTCGGGTCTCGACCGCCCCCGTCGCGAAGCGGACGAGCACGCACAACAGGCGGTGGGGGCAACCCACGCCCATGGCGGCGGCACCAGGCAGCGACCAGAGGAGCCCGATCCCTGGCGAACGTGCTTCGAACGGGACCGTGACCGGATCCTCCATGCCCCGGCCTTCCGTCGTCTCGCCGGGAAGACCCAGGTGTTCGTCTTCCCTGACGATCATCAGCGCACACGACTGACCCATGCCCTGGAGGTGGCCCAGGTGGCCGCCGGCATTGCCCGAGCATGCAGGCTCAACGTGGCACTGACCGAGGCCATCGCTTTGGGCCACGATTGCGGACACGGACCCGGGGGTCATGCGAGCGAGGAGGCCCTGTCCCCTTATGTCATCGGCGGGTTCGATCACGCCCCGTGGGGAGCCGACGTATCCCTGGCCCGGCTCAACCTCTGCCGCGAGACACTCGATGGCATACGCAACCACTCGTGGTCCCGGCCGGCGCCGAGCACCCCGGAAGGGGAGGTGGTCAGTTGGGCCGACCGCATCGCCTACGTCTGTCACGATTTCGAAGACGCGGTGAAGAGTGGGATCGTCACACCCAGTGTGCTCCCGACCTTGGTGCGTGAAAGCTGCGGGGAACGCCGCAGCCAACAATTGGGGACGTTCATCGACGCCATGGTCTCGACGGTGTTGCAAACCGGTCGGATCGGAATGTCGGCCACCTATGCCGAAGCCCTTTCGGCCTTTCGGGCCTGCAACTATGAGCACATCTACCTGCGTCCGAGTTCGGTCGCCCAAGGGCAAGCCGTGGTCGGAGTGCTTCGGGCACTTGTCGAGCACTACGGTGACCGGCCCAATCTCATTCCCGACGGAGACGGGCACGACGCCGACCTGCGAGGTGGTGACGCGGAGGCCCTCAAGGCAGCCGTCAGCTACGTGGCCGGGATGACTGACCGATTCGCGTTCGGTCAAGCGGTAGCCGTCCTCGGTTGGGATCCCGACAAGCTTCCTATCGGAATTGGAATCACACGACAGATCTGATTGGCACCAGAAAAGCTGGATCATCAAATCGCGGGGCGCCCCCGTAACATCGGATCGCAAAAGTATTTACGGGCAGGTGAAGGAGTACTCAATGGTCATCCGAGATTCGTTTCATACAGCGGGAACACCCATGCAAGGTTCATCCCACGTTTCCTCGTCGATGAACGACGGCGGCAGCGGCGGCGGGGCAACCGGGGCCAGCGGTAATGCTGCCCTTGCACTCGCTCCCCTCCTGCGAGTCTTCCTCGGCACCGAGTTGCCGGTGCGATTCGAGTTCTGGGACGGAAGCGGTGTCGGTCCCCTCGGAGGCATCGGGACGGTACGGGTCAACTCCGTCGATGCGGTGCGGCGCATGCTGTGGGCTCCGGGAGAGTTGGGTGTGGCCCGAGCGTTCGTGGCCGGCGACCTGACGCTGGAGGGAGATCTGTTCGCCATGTTGCGGGTACTCCACGACTCGGCTCCACATGATCTTCGAAAGATGGGGCTGCGAGGGCTGCCATCCATCATCGATGCCGCCAGGCGTCTGGGGGCGATCGGTGCCCCACTGCCAGCTCCAGACGAAGAGTGCCAGCCCTCGGGTCGGATCCACTCCCTTGGTCGGGACGCCAAGGTCATCAGTCACCACTACGACGTGGGGAACGAGTTCTACCGATTGTTTCTCGGACTACGAATGACGTATTCGTGCGCCCGGTTTGTCGGCGAAACGACCTCACTCGAAGAAGCCCAGGATGCCAAACACGAATTGATCTGTCGCAAGCTGGGCCTCGATCAGCATCCGGGGGCACGTCTGCTCGACGTGGGGTGCGGTTGGGGATCGATGGCGATCCATGCTGCCCGGTACCACCAGGCCAACGTGGTGGGAGTCGCGCTCAGCTCCGAACAAGTCGAACATGCCCGCGAGCGGGTGCAGGCCGCAGGCCTCGATGACCACATCGAGATCCGGCTCAAGGACTACCGGGAGTTGCGAGGCGAGCGTTTCGATGCCATCTCGTCAATCGGCATGTTCGAACACGTAGGCACATCGGCGATGGCACGGTACTTCGAAACACTGCAGAACCTCCTCGGGCCTACCGGCAGGCTGCTCAATCACGCCATTTCCACACCCGGAGGTTCAGAGCTGGGCCGGCGGACCTTCATCGGGCGATACGTGTTCCCTGACGGTGAGTTGCTCGATGTCGGGGAGGTGATCTTGGCCATGCAACGAGCGGGATTCGAGGTCCGAGACGTCGAGTCACTACGCGAGCACTATGCAAAGACACTGCGCGCCTGGGTCGCCAATCTCGAAGTTCACTGGGACCAGGCGGTCGCCCTGGTGGGTCTGCACCGCTCCAACATCTGGCGGCTCTACATGGCGGCGTCGGCGAACGGGTTCGACGACGGAGGGTTGTCCGTCCACCAGGTACTCGGAGTTGTTCCTGGACCGAACGGTGACAGCGGAATGCCTGCCACCCGCGCCGGCTGGTCCTGACCTCGGTACAGTCGGAACCGTGATGTTTCCAGTGGACAGGACCAACTTCTTCAGGGACCTTCACGTGTCCGGTCGGCCTCTCCTCATGCCGGACCCATAGGATACCGGCAGCGCCAAATTGCTCGCCTCGATGGGCTTTCTGGCGCTGGCCACGATCAGTAGCGGTTACGCCGCGACGCTCGGTCAGCCGGATGGCTCCATCGACAGGGTTGCCGCCCTCGCACATGCATCTTCTATCGTCGCCGCGGTGGGCGTCCCCGTCTCGGCTGACCTGGAAAACGGTTATGCCGAAGATCCTGACGGGGTATTCGCTACCGTCCAGGATGCAGCTGCCGTAGGTTTGGCCGGCTGCTCGGTCGAAGATGTCTCCCGCAGTTCGGATGCGCCGATCTACGACATCGGTCTGGCCGTCGAGCGGGTCGCCGCTGCCGTCCAAACAGCGCACACCGGATCTGAGCTTGTGCTGAACGCCCGGGCAGAGAACTTCGTCCGCGGGAACCCCAACCTGCCCGACACGATTGCTCGGCTTCAGACCTACCAAGATGCAGGCGCCGACGTCCTGTACGCCCCCGGCCTGACCGACATCGACGACATCCGCCGGGTGGTCGCCGAGGTTGATCGACCCCTCAACGTTCTCGCGCCCCCTGGTCTTGCCTCGGTAGCCAAACTGGCCCAAGCCGGCATAGCCCGCCTTTCGGTCGGCGGGGCGTTCAGCCGGGTGGCACTCGCCGCGGTGGTGCGGGCCGGTCGCGAATTGCTCGACTACGGCACCTCCGGATTCAAAGCTCTGGCCGCCGAGGGTCCAGAACAGACCGCCATCGCCTTTGGGGCCGATTGAGGACCAGATACAGCTGCAATTTGTAGTTGCAGGGGTAGCGGCTGCGACCGATACCGTGCCCGTGCCCGTGCCCGTGCCCGTGCCGTGCCCGTGCCCGTGCCGTGCCTTCGCCACCGACGTTCGAGGAATTGGTAGCCGAAGGCGAGTCGGTACCTGTGGAAGGCTGGGATTTTTCCTGGTTCGAGGGCCGAGCTACCGAGGAATGCCCGTCCTGGGGCTACTCGGGGATGGTCGCAGCCCGGATGGCCGAATCGGCAGCGGCGCTCGATATCCAGACCGGTGGGGGCGAGGTCCTTGCGCAGATCCCCCATCCGCCGGCGGTACTGGTGGCCACCGAGTCGTGGCCACCGAACGTGGTACTCGCCCGGGGCAACATGCGATTGTTGGGTGCAACAGTGGTCGAAGTCCACGACGACGCCGATCTGCCATTCCCTGTGAACTCCTTCGACCTGATTGTGAGCCGCCACCCCACAGTCACCCGTTGGGACAAAATCGGACGCGTCCTACGGCCGGGTGGAACCTATCTGTCCCAGCAGATCGGGGCCGGATCGGTCCGTGAACTCACCGACTTCATGATGGAATCCAGCCGGTCAACCAGAGCCGGAGCCTGCAACGAGCGGCTTCGGCGGTCGAGGCAGCCGGCCTGGCCGTGGTCGATCTACGGCAGGAGTCGTTGCGCAAGGTGTTCCTTGATGTCGGCGCCGTTACCTACTTCCTCCGGAAAGTCATCTGGATCGTTCCGGGCTTCACCACTGCGCTCTATCGAACCCAACTCGCCCAACTCCACGACCAGATTCAGGTCCGGGGGCCCGTTGTCACCCACGCCAAGCGCTTTTTGATCGAAGCCCGGAAGCCCCTCTGACCGGTCGAGGCGAGATCTGCTGATGGATCCGATCCATCATGTCGTTTAACCATGTCGTTCAACGAACCGTCAACTCTTTTCGGTAGACGCGGGCCGGGCCCATCTCGACAATGGACAACGCCAATGCGGCGAAGATAGCCGCGGCCTCGCCGTCGGGATCGGCCACGACCACCGGAATGCCCACGTCGGCACCCTCGCGTAGTGCCGGCACCAGTGGCACCTGCGCCAACAGGGGGACCCCGAGCTCGTCAGCGAGCTCTTTGCCGCCGCCGGCACCGAACAACTCGTACCGGGTCCCATCGTCACCGGTGAACCAGCTCATATTCTCAATGACACCGCGTACCGAAAGCTTCAACTTGCGGGCTGCATATGCTGAACGTTGGGCCACCCTTTGCGCCGCCGGCTGTGGCGTGGTGACGACAAACACCTCCGTCTTGGTCAGGTACTGACCCAGAGACAGGGTGACGTCCCCAGTCCCCGGAGGCATGTCGACGAGCAGATAATCGGGCTCACCCCAGTACGCATCGACCAGGAACTGTTCCAACGCCTTGTGCAGCATCGGACCGCGCCAAATCACCGGCGTGTCATCGGGGACGAAAAATCCCATCGACAGACAGCGCACGCCGTTGGCCGTTGCCGGCACCACCAGGTCACCGATGATCAATGGGTCCTCGGTGACCCCGAGCATCTTCGGTACCGAGAATCCGTACACGTCGGCATCGAGGATGCCAACGTCGTAGCCCAACCGGGACAACGCCACCCCGAGATTGACGGTCACCGAAGACTTCCCGACTCCGCCCTTGCCCGACGACACCCCGATCACCCGGGTCTTCGACCTTGGGAGCATGAATCGATTCGGACGCCCTTCCTCGTGACCGAGGGGGGCACCGTGATCGTGTCCGCCGTGATCGTGTGCACCCCCGGCAGCGCCCGGAGCTGCACCTTCGAACGGCTCTCCCCGAAGCAACATCCGAAGCCGCGCCCGGTCCTCCTCCCCCATCAACGTCTGTTCCACCACCACTTCGTCGACCCCGGCCAGCGCGCTCACCGCCAGACGCACCCGGCCCACCAATTCGTCGACCTGCGGGTAGTGACCGACAGGTAGGGCGATATCCACTGCCACCCGTTTCCGCTTCACCCCCACTGCTCCGACCATGCCCAATTCCCCCAGCGGGCGTCGCAGTTCGGGATCGGTCACGACGGCAACAGCCTCTCTGACCTGGGGCTCGTCGATGGACATGCGGAATCTCCTCGAAATAATTGGGGTTCACCGTAGACTAGGGGACGTGCAACCGGCCTCAGACAGACCCGTGGTTGGCGCCGATCCACTCGCACCGGTGGTGCTGGGTGGCGGAGTCGCTGTCACCCACGAGTCGGACAGCGACTTTTCGGCGGCAGTCACCGCGGTGACCTCCGCGTTCGGCGATCCGACTCGCCGGGAGATCTACCTCTTCGTACGGTCCAACCCCGGCGCGACCTCGTCCGAAGTTGCCACCCATTTTTCGCTCCATCCGAACGTCGCCCGTCACCACCTCGAGCGTCTCGCCACCGGCGGCTATCTCGAGGTCACCATGGAACGGGCTTCCGGCAACGGAGCCGGGCGACCGTCCAAGCGGTTCCGGGCCATCGGCAACGATCCAACCCTCGACCTACTCACCCGTCGGGACGATCTTCTGGTGCTTCTTCTCCAGGAGGCGCTTCAGCTGCTGGGGCCTCAAGCTGCCGAAGGCATGGCCGAGCGGGTCGGCGAAGAGTACGGTCGCACCCTGGCCAATCAGATGTCACCTGGTGACGGCCAACGGTCGTTGCGGACCGCCATGCATGCCATCGCCGACACCTTGACCGCCCACGGGTTCGCCGCCCATGCCGAGGACCAAGGAACCTCCACCGCGGTGGTGGCGGACAACTGCCCGTTCGGAAGCACTGCATCCCAGTTCCCCGTATTGTGCGCGGTCGACCGAGGCATGGTGAAAGGATTGCTGGCCGGATTGTGCGGCGAGAGTGCAGAGAGAAGTGTCCCGGTTGTTCTGTCATCGTCCCGGGCGCGGGGCGACGACCAGTGCGCCGCCCTGGTCTGACACCGAGCGCATCGGTTGGCCCGGCACTACCTTGACCACGCGTCGACGGCAGCGCTTCGACCTGAAGCCCGTGACGCCATGGATACGTGGGCACATTCTGGAGTCACTGGCGACCCCGGGAGAGTCCACACCGAGGGGCGGATCACACGAGCTGCGTTGGAGGACGGGCGCGAACGGATAGCGACCCTGTTCGGGGTACGACCGCTTCAGGTCATCCTCACCTCCGGTGGGACAGAGTCGATCAACAGCGCGGTGTGGGGTGCGACCCGACGCTCCCCCGGTCCGGTTATCTGCGCCGCGATCGAGCACTCCGCCGCCCGCGATTCGTCGGCCCGATTGGCAGACGTCGTCTCCCCGGTGGTCGACGGGTTCGGAACCCTCCATCTGCAGGCGGTCGACGAGGCTATTGAGCAGTGTCGCTCGGAGTACGGCTTGCTGCCTTCGCTCGTCCACTGTCAGTGGGCCAATCACGAAGTCGGCACCGTGCAGCCGGTCAACGACATCGTGTCCCGCTGCCGCGAACTCGGAGTGCTCTCGCACGTGGACGCAGTGGCGGCGGCCGGCTACCTCCGCGTCGACGTCGGTGCACTCGATGCCGACCTGGTGTCGGTGTCATCCCACAAACTGGGAGGGCCTCCTGGCATCGGCGCGCTGATTGTCCGCAGGGGTCTGCGGATCGACCCCTATCTGGTCGGCGGCGAACAGGAGCGAGCTCGGCGGGCCGGACTCGAGAACCTGCCAGCCGCCATCGGCTTCGGTGCCGTCGCTGAGGTGTTAGCAGCACCGGGGCGCATGGATATTGAGGCAAGCAATGCCCGTCGTCACGCCGCTCGCCTGGTGAAGGCCATCAGCGGGGTGGATGGGGTCACCATCTTCGGTGATCCGGAGCGTCATCTTCCCCATATCGTGTGCGCCGGCATCGATGGGGTCGAAGCCGAACCAGTGCTCCTGGGGCTTGACCAGGCAGGCATCGCCGTCCACTCGGGGTCGTCGTGTTCATCGGAGTCGCTGGAGCCGTCGCCGGTGCTGGAGGCCATGGGAGTCGACGCCGAGCGTTCGCTCCGATTGTCCGTCGGCTGGTCGACTGTCGACGCTGACATCGATGCCTTCGCCGATGCGTTCCCAAACGTGGTGGCGGGGCTGCGGGCCCTTCGATCGTAGGCAGCCCGATGGGTGTCGGGCAGTAGCGTTGCGCGAATCGTGGAGACGACGGGCGCCCAAAAGACTCATCGCCAAGTTGGAGAAGTGAGACCGATCCCCCGGTAGGTTCTCCTCCATGCGAACAGTTGTCTGCAACGAATTGGGTCCACTCAGCGATCTGGTCATCGAAGAGAGGGATGAGCCCACCCCGGGCGAGGGTCAGGTAGTGGTGGATGTGCGGGCCGCCGGGGTCAACTTCGTGGACGGACTGCTGTGCCAGGGTCAGTACCAGATCAAGCCGCCCACCCCGTTCATCCCCGGCGGGGAGATCGCCGGTGAGGTATCGGCCGTCGGAAGCGGCGTTACCGGAGTGTCGATCGGTGATCGGGTGATCGCATTCACCGGATTCGGCGGGTTCGCCGAGCAGGTGGTGGTATCGGCGCTAACGCTGGTAACCATGCCGGACACCCTTGGCTTCGGACAGGCAGCCACCCTCATCCAGAGCTACGGAACCATGCTGTTTGCTCTCACCCGGAGAACGTCTCTCAAGCCGGGTGAATGGGTACTGGTACTCGGAGCGGGTGGAGGAGTGGGGTTGGCTGCCATCGACGTGGCCCGGGCCCTAGGGGCACGAGTCATCGCCGCGGCATCGACCAAGGAGAAGCTCGACAACGCGGTGGCCATGGGGGCGGAGGCCACCATCGCCTACGAGGACGAAGATCTCAAAGTCCGGGCGAGGGAGCTTTCGGGTGGTGGAGTCGACGTGGTCATCGATCCGGTCGGTGGTCGCCACAGCCAACCGGCTCTTCGGGCCACCGGCCCTTTCGGGCGCTTCTGCGTGATCGGGTTCGCCTCGGGTCCCATCGCCCCGGTACCGCTCAATCAGGTGTTGCTGAACAACCGCACGGTGGTGGGGGTGGACTGGGGAGCCTGGACGTTTCGCGACCCGATCGGAAACCGCCAGCTGCTCGACGAACTGATGGGACTGATCAGCGACGGTCAGCTCCATCCCACGGTTCCGAGCGAATACCCCCTCGATCAGGCTTCATCGGTGATGTCCGGCCTCATCGACAGGACACTGGCCGGCAAGGTCGTATTGATTCCCTGAAGGGCTGCCGGTTCAGTCGGCCGGAACCTCTGACGGCAGGGGCACCCCCGCCTGTGTGTAGGCCTGGCGCAGAAGCGACGCCGCCTGGTGCAACAACGCGGCAGGTGGATTGGCGGCCAGGAAGGCCTGGTACTGGGCCACTGCTCCAGAAGCATTGTTGTCTTGGTCAAGGAGGACCGTCCCCAGGTACAGCCGGGGGGCGTAGTCACCAGGGTTGAGCTGCACCGCTTGATTGAGCTTCGCCTTCGCATCGTTGATCAACGACGCACTCTTTCCCTGCACCCCAGTCTGGTATTCGAGCCATCCCAGTTGAGCCATGGCGACCTCGTTCTGCGGATTCTCACCGAGCACCTTTTGATACAGCTGGGCGGCGCCGCCCGGCTGGTGGTCGTTCTCCAAGGTGGCCGCCTGGGCCAACATCTGTTGGATCTGTGCCTGTTGACTGAGCGTGGCGTTGCCGCTCGGGGTCTGACCCGGTAGGCGGTTGGCGGCGAACAGCGCCACCAACAGGACCAGCGCCGTCCCGAAGGCACCGACCGCGCCCGAGATCAACAATCGTTGCCGGCGGTTTCTCTTCGGCCGGACCCCTAATGGAGACAACATGATTGTCGGTACCGGGCCCTCAGGTTCCGCCGCACCATCGCCCGTGCCCGCAACCGGGGCGGCCACACCTACGTTTCCCGTTGCCACCATCCGGACATCGAGAGCCGCCAATCGCGCGGTGTCCCGTTTTCTCAGCGCCTGGTAGTCCTGGTCAGAAAGATCCCCGGCCCGGTGCTCGGCAAAAGCATCGGCCAACGACTGCTCGAGGAACTGCCGCCGAGCATCGAGTTGGTCGGAACTGGCTCCGGCATCGAGCGTGGCGTCGGCTCGAGCGGCATCGGCCGGTTCAACCAACTCGTTCATACGTTTGCGGACCAGCACGGTCGTCAATCCGGCGATGGCGAGGACGCCACCTCCGAGTGGGAGCACCCACACCAAGAGAGACCACCCACTCGCCGGCGGGACCAGAACGATGGCCGACCCGTACCGGGAGACCAGATAGGCCTGTATCTGCTGATCGGACTTTCCTTCGCCGATGAGTTGACGCACCGTGTTTCGGACCAGCACTGCGGTTTGCGCGCTGGAGTTGGCCACTGACAGGTCCTCGCAACTCGGGCACTTGATCCCCGTCTCGATGGCCACCGCTCTCTGAGCCGCAGTCACCGGTGTGGTGTCGAGGACTCCACTACCGATGACCAGGGCCACCACCAATACCGCGCCTAGGACGATCCATATCGGGAATCGGCGGGTGCTCACGCGTGGGTGGCCTTGGCCGCCGACATCACTCTGTCGAGATCCTTGACCGTCACCGCGCCGACGATGTAGGCCGCCACCCGCCCGTCAGGAGCGATCACGAACGTGGTCGGCCTGGCGCTGACCCCGTAGGCCAACGTCAGCTTCCCGTTGGCATCGGTCAAGGTCGGCCACCTCACACCCAACATCGTTTGATAGGTCCGGGCCGCCGACAGCGTGTCACCGAAGACCACGCTGACCATCGACGCGTCACCGGACTGCTGGTGCTCGAACTGGAATGCCACCAGGTCCTGTCCCTCTTGTTGGCACGGAGCGCACCAACTGGCGAAGAAGTTGAGCACCACGAAATGGCCGGGTGCGGTGGGCAACGAAAACGCCGACCCATCGAAAGTGGTGCCGGTGATGACGGGGGCGGTGTGACCCACCAGAGGGCTCTGGACCTCGGCCACCGTGGCCGACGGCCGGGTGGCGAGCACCGCTATCAAGCCGGCGCCAATGATCAGAACCGCGATCCCAATCCATCGTGCCTTGTACCGACCCACCCTCAGCTCCCGACAGGAACCGGCTCGGACTCCGGCAATGTGTCCGCCACGGTTTCTGCGTCTTTGGGTGCCACCGGTTCTGGTTCGCGAGCGGTGGCGACCGTCGGTGCCGACACCGGATCCGTCGGACGACGGCGACGACCCGGAACGGCGGAAAGTACCGATCCGAGTACCAACAGGGCTCCGCCCACCCACAACCACATCACCAGCGGTTGGACAACTACCCCGAACGTCAGCTGGGCTCCCGAGGTCGACGTGGCGTCGATGGTCAGATACACGTCATCTCTCCAACTGGCGTCGATGGCGGGAGTGCCCACGTCCTGGCTTCCCGCGCCGAACTGGGTGATGGCCGGTGTATAGGTTCCCCTGCCGTCCACCCGGAGGATTGCCTGGAAGGCTGAACTGGACGACGTCTTGACGGTGCGGGTACCTACGAACTCCACCGTGTGCCCGGCGAAGGAAGATGTCTGGCCCGGCGACAGTGCCACCTCGGTCCGGTGCCCGAAGGCGGTAGCGGCGGCCAGGCCCACCGCGATGATCACCACTCCGATGTGGACCACCATGCCCCCATTGGCCCTCCCGACGAAGCCACGCCATCCGGCCAGAATGGATCGGGCCGACGATGCTCCCGAGGCTCGGGCGCCGCGCCAGGATAAACGGACCGACAGGGCCAATGCCCGGCCGGCGGATGCCGCCGCGAAGGCGCCCAGGCCAAAGGCGGCCAGAGGCTCGATTCCCTTGCTCCCGCCCAACACGCATGCCACCACCACCGACACCGCCACGACGGCCGGGACCGCCAGTCGTCCCCGCATGACCTCGATCGACGTCTTCCGCCACGGGAGTGCGGGCGCCACCGCCATCAGGAAGAGTAGCCCCAGCCCAATCGGGATGATCAACCGGTTGAAATAGGGAGCCCCCACCGTGATTTGTTGACCCCCGTCGAGCGCTTCATACAGCAGCGGGAAGACGGTCCCCAGCAGCACGACGAAGGCGAAGGCGACGAACAGCAGATTGTTGGCCAGGAAGGCGCCTTCGCGGCTGATCGGAGAGTCGATGCCCCCGACAGAACGCAATCGGTCCCCGCGCCAGGCAATGAGCCCCAAGCCCGTCACCAGGGTGAGACCGAAGAAACCCAGGAGGAGCGGCCCGATGGTCGAGTTGGAGAAGGCGTGTACCGACTGGATCACCCCGGATCGGGTGAGAAAGGTCCCCAGAATTGTCAGAGAGAAGGTGGCGATCACCAGCGAAAGGTTCCAGATCCGGAGCAGCCCACGGCGTTCCTGCACCATGACGGAGTGCAGGTAGGCGGTACCCACCAACCATGGCAGAAATGAGGCATTCTCCACCGGGTCCCACGCCCAGAAACCGCCCCATCCCAGCACCTGATACGACCACATGGCGCCGAGCACGATGCCCACGGTGAGGAACGTCCAGGCAAAAAGCGTCCAACGGCGGGTCTCGCGTTGCCAGGCGCTATCCAGGCGCCCGGTGATCAACGATGCAATGGCAAATGCGAAGGGCAGGGTGAACCCGACGAAGCCCAGATACAGCATGGGGGGATGGATGGCCTGGAGAGGATTGTCCTGAAGCAGTGAGTTCGGGCCGGCGCCGTCCACCGGAATGGCCCCCACCACATGTTGGAACGGATCGGCAGCGTGGAGCATCAACCCGAAGAAGAATGCGGTCACCACGTAGACCACCAGTGTGGCCCACGCCACCAGCGGTTCGGTCGCCCGTTTGCGGAAGCGCCAGACCATAGCCGTGGCGTACCCACCGAGGATTAGACCCCATAACAGGATCGAACCTGAAAGGGCCGACCACATGCCGCAAATTGAATACATCAGAGGGGTCTCACGGCTGTTGTTATCGGCCACAAAAGCCAGAGAGAAGTCGTGGGTGATGAGAGCGTGCTCCATGGCGACGGTGGCGATCAGCCCGCCCAGGAGCACCACCGGCCCATAGATTTGCCCGGCCCGGATGGTCGATTCCCGACCCTTGGCCAAACCAACCGCCAGGACGACCACTCCGACCAGCGCGGCGACAAAGCCCAGGAGCACACCGGTATTGCCGAGGGCGGCATTCACCGCGGGAGCCCGGTCCCGGACCCGTCACACACCTGTCGCCCGGTCACCGCTTGGTCCCGTTGGGAGCGCTCACTCGCCCGGGGTTGTTGGCGATGTAGGTCGATGAGTGCTTGACCAGAATCTGATTCGACATGAACGTGCTGCCGGAGAGATGGCCGACCGCAATCACCGGGATGTTCTTCTGAAAGAGCTGTGGTGGGCTGCCGGTGTTGATCACCCGTAGGGATTCCCCCCCGGCACTCAGGGTGAAGTCGACACCCTGGGGGGTGGACTGAATGGAGCCCGGCTCGACGAGACCCTCGAGGTTGAACGTCTGGTTCCCGAGGGAGGTCCTCTGGTGGAGAGCCTGATCGACGGGCAGATAGAAGTTGATGGCGGTACCGAGTCCCTTCACCAGCAGGAACGCAAACGCCCCGACCAGGACGACGCCCACCGTGGCGTACCGGAGTCGATGGCTCTTGGCCTTGGGGGCCGGGACGGGCTCGGAGGCAGGGGGCGTCCCGGGCAGGACAGGCGTGCTGGTCACGCTGGCCCCGCTTCGGCCAGGTCACCCGAGCGCGAGTCCTCGACCTGGGCTACCAGACGATTGAGGCGTCGCCGGCGCCATACCAACTGCACCCCGTAGAGGAACAGGAGCGTGAGCACCACTACGTATCCGGCGATTACGTACCTCATCGGGATGCCTTCACGGGGGCGCGGGCATCATCCGCGGTTCCCAGCGGCTCCGGCGTCGGGCCCGCTCCCTCGGACTGCCGCTCGAGGAGCGCCATATCCAGTTCGCCCGAACCGAGGAAGTCCTCCAACGCCCCGATGCGGTATCGGACCAGGAGCATCCAGACAAAGGCGAGGGTCAGGGCGACGAAACCGAGCAGCAACGTCCAGGCCATCGACCCGTGAATGGTGGGCGACAAATTGGGGTTCAGGACTGTCGCCCCCTGGTGAAGCGTCTTCCACCACAAGACCGAGAAGTGGACAATCGGGACATCCACCGCGGCGAACAGGGCGGCAAAAGCGCTGCGCTTGGCCCGCACCTCCGGCTCCGCCGGTACCCGGCGAAGGGCCAGGTAGCCGAGGAAGAGAACCAGCAACACCGCGGTGCTGGTGAGCCGGGCATCCCAGGCCCACCACACCCCCCAGGTGGGCTTCCCCCAGACCGAGCCGGAGATCAGGGTGGCTACGTTGAATACCACCCCGACCTCAACGGCGGCAGCGGCCAACCGGTCCCAGAACAGTGATCGGGTCCGGGGCCACAGGTACAAGAGGCTGCACGCGGCAGCCAGTCCGAAGGCCAGATACAACGCCACCCAGGCCACTCCGGGATGGATGTACACCAACCGCACCAGGTCGCCCTGGACCTTGTCGGGTGGGGTCACCCAAAGTCCCAGCCACACGGTGAGCCCGGTTCCGACCAGGGCGAGTAAGCCGATGACCCGGGTTGCCCACATGACCCGGGGGGATTGCACCGATGTGTCCGTAGTCATGCTGTCTCCTGGATTGGCCCGTACACGACCACCCCGAGGGCCAGATATACAGCGTCGAATGCGATGAGTAGGTGGAACCACGGAGTGCCGTTCGACGGCGTGCCGCCGGTCAGGGCTGCCTGCCACATGCGAGTTCCGGCCAGAAGCACAGGGGCCACCACCGGCAACAACAAAAACGGCAACAGGGTCTCCTTGACCCTGAGACCCGCGGACAGGGCCCCATAGAGCGTCCCGGCCGCGGCGAGCCCAATGGTCCCGAGACCGCACGAGACGACAATGAGCCAGAACGTCTCGATGTTGGCCCCGTAGAGCAGCACCACGCCGAGGCCGAGCACCACTTCGAGCACCACTAACTGGGCGGCGACCGACAGTGTCTTTCCCAGGAACTGACCGGCCGGATCGAGCCCCGAGAGGCGCAAACCGTCGCGGGCACCATCGACCGACTCCACCGACACGCTGCGTTGGATGGCGAGCACGGACGAGAAGAGAACCGCCACCCAGAACAGTCCCGGTGCGCCCTTGGCCATCGGAGCGCGATCGGGACCGAGGGCAAAGGCGAACAACACCAGGGCGACGATCCCGAAGGGAGCCACCTGGCTGAGTGCCACCCGGGACCGAGCTTCGATCCGCAGGTCCTTACCCGCCACCAACAGGGTGTCACGCCACATGGACGAACCTCGCAGGCGCACTGTTGAGGCGGCACTCTCCAGTGACCCGCCCCCCGGTGATGGTGATCGACCGGGTGGCCATCGATTCGACCAACTCGGGTTCGTGGGAGACCACGATGGCGGTGGCGCCGCCGGCCGTTGCCTCGACGATGAGTTCGTTGAGCAACGAGCGAGCGGAAGCGTCGAGACCGGCATGGGGCTCATCGAGCAACCAGAGCTCGGGCGCCCGTGCCACCAACACCGCCAGCGCCACCCGACGGCGCTGACCGGCCGAGAGTTTGGCCGCTCCGGTGCGGAGCAGACGTCCGGTCAGTCCCAACCGCTCGCAGGCATCTTCGATCCGGGAGGTATCGGCTCCGGCTGCCTTCACCGCGAACCGGACGTTCTCTCGAACGTTGAGATCGTCGTAGAGATGGGAGGCATGGGCCAACAGGCCCACCCGACGCCGCACCTCTGTCCGGTGCCGGGCTGGGTCGAGACCCAGGACCGTCGCCCGTCCCGAGGCCACCGGGACCAGCCCGGCAGCCACCCGCAGCAGGCTGGTCTTCCCCGCCCCGTTCGGACCTTCGATCAGCACCGTCTCCCCCACGCCGACCTGGAGGTCGACGCCGGCGAGAAGTGGAAACCGTCCGGATAACGCGACCACGTCACGTAGGGACAGAGCGGAGGTGGGGGGAGATTCAGGGGCCATGACCGTCGGTCCATGCTACGGGGGCCAGCCACCGTGGGCCAGGCGGGGCCGGGGCGGGCGGGGGCGGGCGGGGGCCCCGGGTGCTCAGGTCCGAGGCAGGTCGCCTCAGCTGGTCGCCAACCGACCGAGATGCAGGTCGCGAAGCCAATTGGAGATATGAATGGCGATCACGTCGACGTTCCCGGTGATGAGCAGAACGCCGAAAACAATGAGGACGGCTCCCCCGGTCAGGTCCACCAGGCGCAATCGGCCCCGGAACCGAGCCAAAAGGTCGGTCATCCTGCCGAAGGCCAAACCGAATATGAGGAATGGCACCCCCAGCCCCAGGGAGTAGGCCAACAGCAGAGCGATCCCGCCGGTCGTCGTCCCCCCGGTCCCGGCGGCGAGCGCCAGCACACTGGCCAGAATCGGTCCGATGCACGGGGTCCAGGCGAAGGCGAAGGCGGCACCCATGATCGGAGGTGCCCACGCACCCAACACCGAAGGCCGGATGGCGAAGCGGTGCTCACCGGAGAGCGCGGCGGGCAACCGGATCCCGGATGCCATGGCAACGAGAATGGTCCCGAAGATCACGATAAGGATGCCCGAGAACGTCCTGAGTGCGGGCAGATGAGTGTGAAACAGATGGCCGGCGGCCGATGCTGACGCTCCCAAAATGGTGAATACCACTGTGAAGCCGGCGATGAAGAGGAGAATCCCCCGAAGGAGACGGCCCCGTTCGCCTTGGAGGTCGACGACCGTGGGTGCCGCCGTGGGTGCCGCCGTGGGTGCGAGGTCACCGGCGGGTATGCCACTGGCCGTGACGGGGACGGCCGGTCGAAGTGCGTTCAACTCGGCCGCCGACAGCCCCGACACCATCGACAGGTAGCCCGGCACCAGTGGAAGCACGCAGGGCGAAAGGAACGAGAGCATGCCCCCGCCGAACGCCACCAGCAGGCCGAGGGGATCAGCGTGAACCGCTCCGGCGATCATCATCGGAACACTGATGGTGGATGGCCGGCGGACCTGCCCATCGACGGACCGGTCAGGTCAACTGGCTGTTGACGAGCGCCACGTCGGATTCGACCATCATCGTCACCAAGGTGGCAAAGTCGACGTCGCGGTGCCAACCAAGCACCTTCTCAGCTTTGCTCGGGTCCCCCACCAACAGGTCGACCTCGGCCGGGCGCAAGAAACGCTCATCGATGACCACGTACTTCTCCCAGTCGAGATCGACTGCGGAGAAGGCCAGATCCACCAGCTCTTTGACCGAATGGGTCTCTCCGGTGGCCACCACGTAGTCATCGGGCTGATCTTGTTGGAGCATCATCCACATGGCCCGCACGTAGTCGGCGGCGAATCCCCAGTCACGCTGCGCATCGAGATTGCCAAGAGCCAGCTTGTCATCGAGGCCGGCTTTGATCCGGGCCACGCCGTGGGTCACCTTGCGGGTGACGAATTCGAGACCACGACGGGGGGACTCGTGATTGAAGAGAATCCCCGAAGAGGCGTGAAGGTCATAACTCTCGCGGTAGTTGACGGTGATCCAGTGTCCGTACACCTTGGCCACCCCGTAGGGGCTGCGGGGGTAGAACGGGGTCTCCTCCCGCTGGGGGACCTCTTGGACCTTGCCGAACATCTCCGACGAGCTGGCCTGATAAAAGCGGATTTCGGGATCGACCGTCCGGATGGCGTCGAGTACCCGGGTCACACCCAGTGCTGTGGTCTCACCGGTCAGCATCGGCTGGCTCCACGATGTCTGCACAAAGGACTGGGCGGCCAGGTTGTACACCTCACTGGGACGATGGTCCCGGAGGATATTGAACATCGACACCTCGTCGATGAGATCGCCGGCCACCAACGTCATGCGATCTTGGATGTGGGCGATCCGTTCGAAGTTGACGGTGCTGGATCGACGCACCATGCCGAACACCTCATAGCCCTGGTCGAGAAGAAACTCGGCCAGGTATGACCCGTCCTGACCGGTGACGCCGGTGATCAGTGCTCGTTTGGCCATGCTGGGCTCCTCCTCAGGGTCCAGTGCTTTCGGTGCCCGAATCGGGGGGAACCTGCCACACCGGCGGTCGCTTCTCCATAAATGCCGAGATACCCTCCGATGCTTCCGCCGTCTGACTGGTCACAGTCAGCATGGCGTGCAAGTGAGCCAATGCCTCGGAGGCGGCCGAATCCCACACAGCGTAGAACGATTCGCGCCCCAACCTCATCACCCCGGGAGGTTTCGACGCCAACGTCGCCGCCAACTCGGCTACGGCCCCGTCCAGTTGGGCGTGAGGAACCACCCGGGTGACAAAGCCGATCCGATCGGCCTCAGCTGCTCCCACCACCCGACTGGTGAGCATCATCTCCAGGGCCTTCTTCGGGGGCATCGAGCGCATCATCGGCACGGTGACCATAAAAGGCCAGAGCCCGACATTGAGCTCGGGGGCGCCGAACCGAGCTTCTTCCGAGGCGATCACCAGGTCGCAGGCCAGCGCCAACCCGAACCCGCCGGCCATGGCCCAACCCTGTACCCGGGCGATGGTCGGCTTCCCCAGATGCCACATCTCTTCGAACAGGGCGGCCAGCCATCCACGGGCCGCATGCTGATCGAAGAAGGCGTCGGTGCCACCTCCGGCGTCGTGGGGGGCCATCCCCGAAAGGTCGGCACCGGCACAGAAGGCCTTGTCACCGCTTCCGGCCAGCACCACCACCCGCACACCGGGGTCGACCTTGGCCCGGGCCAGATGCTGGCGGAGACCACTGATGATCTCCCAGGTCATGGCGTTGCGGCGTTCGGGGCGATTGATTGTCAACGTGAGCACGGATCCCTGTTGGCTCGCCACCAGCTCAGAGGTTGATCCCGAAATGGGCTGTACCGCGTCGGGTGGAATCACAGGGTCCTCGGGCACGGCGCGACGGTAGCCGCTTCCCGTGCCGATGTCCCGTTTCGCTGCCGGTTTGGGCTTTCGCCCCGGAGTCGGCACTACCGTGGCCCCATTCCGACCGCAGCTCTGCTCTCATTCCGCCTCGGAGGATCCGATGGGGTGGCCATCGAAGCGGCCAAATGGGGGGATGCGCTCAGGTCGCTGGGGTTCTCCATCGTCACAGTGGCCGGAGACGGGCCGGTCGACCACTGTCTCCCGGGCTTGGCCATCGGTGCCGGCGAACCTCCCACCTTCGACGAGGTGGAATCTGCCCTCCGTGGTGCCGATGTGGTGGTGGTGGAAAACCTGTGCTCGTTGCCCCTCAATCCCGGCGCAGCCGACGTGGTGGCCAGGGTGCTGGCCAACCGGCCGGCGGTGATGCATCATCACGACCTTCCCTGGCAGCGACCACAGTTCGCCGGTCACGGTCCGCCGCCCGACGATCGGCGGTGGACCCACATCACCATCAACGAGCTCAGCCGGAACGAACTGACCGATCGGGGCATCGAGGCGACCACCATCTACAACTCGTTTGGCCCGGTCACGCTCGACGGCGGACACACCGAGGGACAACGCCGGAAGGTGCGGAATTCACTCGGAATCGGCGATCATGACCGGTTGGTGCTACAGCCCACCCGGGCCTTGCCCAGGAAGAACATCGGGGGCGGGCTGGCCGTCGCCGAGACGCTGGGAGCGACCTACTGGTTGCTCGGGCCCCCCGAAGATGGGTACGGACCAGAGCTTGAGCGGTTGGTAGCCGCGGCGTCGTGCCCGGTCATCTTCGGGTGGCCCGGGAACGTCCCCCACGGAGGAGTCGATGCCGCCTACGCCGCCTGTGACGTGGTGGCACTCCCGTCCACCTGGGAGGGTTTCGGGAACCCGTCGGTCGAATCAGCCATCCATCGGCGCCCCCTGGCCATCGGGCCCTACCCGGTCGCTACCGAACTGGCGGCATTCGGATTCCACTGGTTCGCCCTCGATTCCATCCCCAACCTCGGAGCCTGGCTCGACTCCCCCGATGATGCCCTTCTCGACCACAACCAAGAGGTGGCGGCGGACCACTTCTCCCTTGCCGACCTGCCCGATCGGATCAGCCGGGTGTTACCCGACCGGTAACCCCTTGGTCCGAACACCGAGCACCGAGCTTGCCTCGAGGCGTTCCGGGCGTTCAATGAGCCAAATCCGGCCCCGACTACGATGGCCGCAATGACTGGAGCGACGACTCCCGACTGGGACAAACCCGGGAGCGACGAGCCAGATGGCCCGGTACCGGCGAGTCGGCGGCTCACCGCGGAGGAACGCCGGAGACAACTCTTCGACGTTGCTCTCTCCCTTTTCGCTGAACGCGGGTATGCCGCCGCCACCATGGACGACATCGCCGAAGCCGCCGGGGTGACCAAACCCCTCGTCTACCAGCACTTCGACTCCAAGCGGGCGCTCTATCTCGAGCTGATGGACGTGTTCTCCCACGCACTTGCGAATCGGATTGGCGCGGCTACGGCGGGCGCCGAAGGGCCCCGCCAGCAGGTCGAAGTGGGGATGGCCGCCTATTTCGAAATGATGGTCGACAACGAACAAGCCTTCCGGCTCATCTATGGACGGGATGCGCCTGACGATCCCGAACTGGGCGAGGCACTCCGACGGGTCGAAGACACCCTTGCCCAGGCCATCGACCCGTTGATCGATGCCGGGCTCGATCCGGAACATCGACTGCTGCTCGCCTATTCGGTGGTGGGAATGGTCGAGGGCGCCAGCCGCCGCTGGCTCGACGGGCAGGCAGACCGTCCCGCCGCCACCTCGGAAGACGGGGGAGGTGCAGGCCGCCGAGCCCGTAGCACCGAAGAGGCCTCGCTTTTGGCCACTCGGGTGGCCGATCTGGCCTGGGCCGGACTTCGACAGGTCCACCGGGTTTGATCCCGATCACCTCGACCACCCGCGCCGGCCCGCCAGACCTCCTCTCACGAAGTCCCGTCAGTCTTGTTTGACGGCTGCCTCCACCACGGGCAGATGGGTGGTCTGCACAACACCTCCACCCTCATCGGCGGTGATGGCAAAGGCCTGGACCTTTACCCCGGCGTCAAAAGTGAATGCGCTGACGCCCAGTTCGGCTGCGCTGTGGACTGAAAGCCGACCAAACCAGTAAACTACGTGGGTCAGAGTCACCAATGTGATTTCGCCCGGCTCAAGGAGAGTCAGTTGCCCGCCATCCGATCAGTAGTGTCGTTCCCCAATCCGGTCAACGAGTACGCCGCCCGGACGGTTGCCGCTGGCGTGGTGGTCCTATGTATCCTGGCCATCGCCTTCCGTCAGCCCTGGCTACTCATCCCGCTGGCCTACGGGTTTTGGGCCCGGGTCCTCACCGGCCCGACACTCAGTCCGCTCGGTCAGTTCGCCACCCGAGTGATCGCGCCTCGTCTGCCCGGTGAGCCCCGCTTGGTCGCCGGACCACCTAAGCGGTTCGCCCAGGCCGTCGGCGTCGCCTTCTCGTCGACCGCCCTCATTCTCTGGTTCGGGTTCGGACTGTCCACTGCCACCTGGATAGTGGTCGGTTCACTGGCGGTTGCCGCCTTCCTCGAGTCCGCCCTCGGTCTCTGCCTCGGGTGCAAGGCTTTCGGCATCCTGATGAAGCTCGGGGCAATCCCTGACGACGTCTGCGAGGCGTGTGCCGACATCTCCCTGCGTCACCCCGAACTGGCCCGGTCGACCCCAGGTTGATTGCGAGCTGGCCGCCGAACGACCAGGGTTCAGCGCAACCGGGGAAGTAGCTCCGCGCACAAACCGGCCAACTCGTGGGCGCAAGCCACATAGACGTGGTCCTCGCCACCGGCCGGGTCTTCGACGTCTTCCCAGGACTCGATGACCACTTCGGCAAGGGCCAGACGGGACACCCGATCCCGCAGCGGCTCTGGACCGTCCTCCAGGTCCCGGCACAGCCGTATGATCGACGCCGTTTTGGCGGCGGCCTCGGGATGGCGGCGGCGGATGTAGTTCACGTGCTCACCGGCCATGGCGATAATCAGGTCGGCATTCTCCACATCCCCGTCGGTCAGCTGATGGCTCCGGTGACCGTCGGCGCTCATCTCCACCGACCCGAGAGCATCACGGGTACGACGGCTCATGGGCTGGCCTTCGACCACGTGGGTGCCGGCCGTGACCATGTGGACAGGGGCTGACGTGAGCATGGCGCCGGCCATCACCGACCGGGCCGCATTGCCGGTGCACAGCGTCAGCACGTGCGGACGTTCATCTGCCATCGTCGTGCCGGGGTTCGTCCGGGTCTCCATCGGGCTCACGATACCGTTCGGCGGAGATTCCACCGATCGGTGAACACCTTGGATCGGTGAATCAAATTTCGGGTGTGGCCTTGACGGATCGGGACGAAATGGATCTGCTCGGCCCTGTCCCCGATCTCAATTTTCGCTCCCTATCGTTGTAGATAGGAGACGCCAGAGGACCTATGGCTGGCTTATGCAATGTGCGTGTGTTGGATGATGTGTAAGCGCGTGACACGTCGCTGAGCAGGGAGAATGCGACTGGTGGACGACGGCAGGCACGGGGAAAACTGCCCGTTACTAGGGACAATGTAGGGATGGACCTTGGGCTGGTGGCCCGATTTTGATGGAACGGATGCCAGATTCTGCGGCCGACTGGGCCTGCTTGGCGATCAGCCCGGACGGGATCCTGAATGGGGGAGCCTCGCACTCCAACTTCGACCATTTCGACCGGCTGCACCGATAGGTGAAGGTGCCGTCCTCGTTCTCATCGAAGTTAGAAACCTGGAACGGGCTGAGCGCGGCCGGGAAGCGGACCCGCGTCCCCTCGACGTGAGCCTTCGCCAGTGCTTTACCGCACCACCGACATCTGAGCACGACAGCCGTGCCTTGGCTGGCCTCGAAGTGATTGGAGGCGATCAGCTTGTGTCCGGGCTTGTGTCGGGATGCTTGACAACGTAGGTCACGTCGGGCAGAATAACACTGTTGTAAGCACTTTCCGTGGACGGGTTCGCCCGGCTGGACGGGATTGAGGGCTATCCCGAGGCCAAATGGTCTTCCCTCGTATCTGAGAGATACGAGGTACGCCATGCCCGAAACACCCGAGCCCGAGCCGGCCTACAAGGTGGAAGCACCACCCGAGCCCGAGCGACCCTGGATCCTCCGAGAGACGAGTGACTATCTCCGAGAGGATACGAGGACCACCCGACGACGAGTTGAGCGTGGCGAGCTTCACCCGATCCGACTCCCCAACTCGCAGCGACTGCTCTTTGACCCGGCCGTGGTTCGCCAGTTCGTCGCTGACTCGCAGTCATGACCGTCCAGACGCTCCCGACGTTCAGCCCCGTTTCCGACGTGGCGAAGCGGGCGGGACTTTCCGAGTGGACGATTAGGCAGGAGATCAAAAAAGGCAACCTGCGTGCCCGCCGCATTGGACGGTGCGTTCGCATCGTCGATGAGGATGAGGCTCGGTGGGTGCGTGGTACTGATGCCGGTGAGGCGTCATGACCCCCCGACGCGACGACGCCCCGGTCACCACCGGAGCGCCCGTCAAGACCACTAACTCTCACCCCCATCGTACCCCGCCGGTCCGACTGTCCTTGTCATTGCGCCGCTTGCTTGTCTCGCAGTTCAGCGCCAGCGACCTTCGCCACCTGGCATCGCTGATGGAGGCCGAGAGTCCGGGCATGATCGCCCGGGTTCGGCTGTCCGATGCATCTGTCGACGAACTGGCCGACATGCTCACCTCTGGCCGCAAACCGACCTATGGCTGGTGGGCCCGGCACACGGAGGCGGCAGCATGAGCCCGCAACCGAGGGACGGCTTCGACGAGAATGAACTAGCGCCTTGGGATCACCCGGGCCCGCGCATGATGTCCACCCGGGCCGACACGATCACTCCCTCGAAGCCCGTGTGGCTGTGGGACCGATGGCTCGCTACCGGCGCGCTTCACCTGATTGTCGGTCGTCAGGGTGGTGGCAAGTCCACCTTGGCCGCATGGCTCACAGCACAGGTCACCATGGGCCGGGCATATCCCGATGACCCCGAATGCCGCGAGCACTGCACTGTCGCCACGCTCTCACTAGAGGAGGCGCCCGATCGCCTGGTAGCCCGCCTGTTAGCCGCCGGCGCCGACGTTGCCCGCGTCGAGGTCCTGTTCGATGTCGAGGACGTAGACGACGAGGGGCGAACGTTCCGGCGTCCGTGGCGTCTGCCGAAAGACTGCTCGGTGTTGGAGACGTTTATCTCTGACGCCGGGGTCCGTCTTCTCATCGTGGACGGGCTCGGTTACTCAATCGTCGGAGACAGCCACAACTACGCCGTGGTCGGTTCCGCCCTGTCTGCCCTGGCAGGAGTGGCCGAACGCACCCATTGTGCCATCGTGGGCCTGACCCACCCGCCAAAGGGCGCCAGCGACCCGGTAACCGCTGCCATCGGCTCGACCGCATGGACGGCCGTGGCACGGATCGTCTGGGTTCTCGGGAGCGACCCCGAAGACGAGACCGAGCAGCGGCGAGTGTGTCGGGTGTCGAAGACGAACTACCGACCACCGGACAACGGCCTCGGCTTCACCATCGGCAATGACGAGCGTTACGAGTGTGGCTACGTCACCGGACTGGGTACGTCGACCGTGACCGCTGAAGTCCTGATGTCAGCACGGCAAGGTGAGGACGAACGGACCGAGCGGGAAGAGGCCAGGGATCTGCTCAAGTCGATCCTCAAGGCCGGGCCGATGGACACGCCCGAAGTGCTGAAGATCACCCGCACTGCCGGAGTCTCCGACCGCACGGTGACACGGGCTCGCGGTGACCTTGGCGTGATCGCCACCGCTCGTCATGACCCTTCGACCGGGCGACTCATCGGGTGGCAACTGTCCCTTCCGGATCAGTCAACCAGTCCACAAGGTCAGCCCCTTCCTGGCTGTGTGGGCGCACTGGACTTGAACAGGGAATATATATATCCACAACGCCCAGAGGGACCAGATGAAGGAAGAGGCAATCTGGTGAGCCTCTTCGACGGTTCAGACCGACCACCACCACCAGAGGATGACCTGTTCTTCGGTGATGAGGACGGTGAGTCATGAGTGCCATCGATGACCTGTTCCGAGACGCCGAAGACGAACCGATCCGGGGCGGGTGTGACAGGTGCGACGCCTACCAAACGATGAAGGCCGACCCGGTACACGAAGGCATCTATTACCTCGAGATCCACCACGATGCCTGCTGTCCGTTCTTGCGGGCCAAGGCAGCGAGGAGCAACTGATGGGACGGAAGCACGGCGCATCGGCCAATCGTGCCAAGGATAAGCAGGCGGGTCGCCGTAAACGCCGCCGTAAGGCACGGGCCGCGCCACGCCACTCAGAGGTCAAACAGGGTGGGTCGAAATCATGACGACAACGATCGAGGCCAAGGCCAACCGACTGTTGGCAGACGGCAAGGTGTTCATCCGCTGGTCGTGCTCTTGCGAGGCACGGGTGACGTGCTCGCACCTGACCGCCGTCATGCGGGTGACCGTACCGACCAATGAGGAGGCAACACCGTGAGTAGTCCCGACGGACCTGGACACTGGGCACCGGGACGCCTGCTCCATCGTGGGCGGGTGGCAGTAGTCCGCGCTCGTCGTGGACGGTTGACCGCCACGGTCGGGGACTGTGGACTGTGGACTGTTGAACTGCGAGGTAAAGAGTGGTCGTGTTCGTGCCCGTTGACCGGCACGTGCACCCACATCGAAGCGGTCGGGAAGGTGGCCGCCCTGTTGCCGAGCGACCGACCCCGACGGGAGGAGCGGTGGGAAGACGATGACTGACCCGGCACCCACCCCCCACCCACCCGGTAGGGGCCTACCTACCCCACCCCACCCCACCCACCCCACCCACCCAGGCGTGGCAGTGGGCCAACAGGGGTGGCATCGCGACGGGAAGACGAAGGTCCAGGAAGACTTGCACCGTATCTTTTTCCATCCGATTTTCAGACAATCCGGGCCAGGCCCAGAAAGGAATTAATTCCCATGAGCAGGACGTGCACAGTTTGCCAGCAACCGTTCGTTTCCGACCTCAATGCAGCGCTACAGGCAGGCAGTTCGACCCGTGAGGTGGCCCGCGCCTTCGGAGTCCCACGTGCAACGTTGGACCGGCATCGGGTCCATGTTGTGGTGGCCCACCAAGTGCCGCTTGGTGGGCCACCAGGTGATCTGCCGCTCGGTAAGCACTTGGCGGCCGCCGAAGAGCTCATCAGTGCCGTCATGGTGATCCGTGGTGTGGACTGGTCCGCTCAGGACGCCGCCGAATCGGGAAATTTGCGGGCGCTGGCCGAAGCCGTCGACGCCAACCCATCGAACATCGGGGCACTGCGTGAAATGCGAATCACGTTGGACGGCTTCCGCCGAGGCTGCTTCAAAACCGACCCCTCCGAGACTCAGGAGTTGGCCGCACTGATCGCCGCTATCCAGATGGCACCCGACGATGGCACCTTCGGCAGAACGTTTGACGCCGCGGTTGACGCCGGGGCGAGCCCGAAAGCCGCCCAAGCCGCCGCAACCGCTGCCATACACAGGCCGGCCAGTGGACGCTGACCGCCGCCGTCGGATCGCCCGGGAACTGGCCGCCGCCCGCGACGCCATCCCCCCTGACATCGCGGGCCCGGGTGATTTCGACCTCCATGATCTGGCGACAGCCATGAAACTCGAAGCCGCGCTCATTGGCCAGATCACTGACGAGATGGAGCGCGGACACCAGGTCGAGAAGGTGCTCGACTCGGCTCTGGTCGCTTTGGGCGGTTGGCGCCACCCCACCCTCGCCGAACTCCGGGGCGATGAGGCCGAAGAGTTCTATCGCGCCTTCCGCGACCAGGCGGTCACTGACAAGTGACTACTCCGGTTGTAGTATGGAAGTCAGTAACGCAAGAGCGAGCCGTTTGGCCGCCGTTGCTGGGCAGCGGTGGGGCCGGGCGAGGAGTAACTGCGTGCAGTGCCGCAGGCCGAACGCCTTTGGCCGTCTCATGGAGACGGGGCCAGCCGTGATCGGGATGAGGAGCAGTACCCGGAGGATAGAAGCGGGCAGGTGCGCCGACAGAAAAGCGACCTGGCCGGTGGCCATCCACGTCGGGAGTCCCGTTCCGCGCATATCTGCGCCCGTCCGAAAGGCGTCCCTCGATGCCACGTAAAATGTCGCATGTAGAATTCACCGGCACATCGCCCGTCCTCAACCGGGCAAGTCTCGAAAGTGAACTTCACAGGCTCGCCAACAAGGCGACGCTGAATTATGCAGAGGAGGCGAGCTTCGAAGAGCACCTCAGATCCCTCGAAAAGTTGAAGGGAGCCGAACGCCGGGCGAAGACAACCTCGTTCAGCGGTGATGTCCACGGTGCCAGCTTCACCGAGCTGCGTGACCGTGCTCTCCAGGTGCTCGAAACCGAAGGCCGGGACCTGGCACCACGCCAACTCGATCACATCGACCGATTGCTGCGTAGTCGCTCCAGTGAGACCGACGGTTCCATCATCGCCAAGCGGCTTTTGCTCAGTGAAACCGACGATTACCGGTCAGCGTTTCGGAAGGCCGTCACCGATACCGCTCCCGTCTTCACCCCCGATGAGGCCCATGCGGTAGCCGAGTTCCGTGCGGCCACCGAAGGTACGGGCTCGGCCGGCGGCTTCGGAGTGCCAGTGCTGATCGACCCGACCATCATCCTCACGTCCGGTGCCGCTGACGCTCCCATTCTGGCGATTAGCCGAATGGTGACGATCACCACGGACGCTTGGAAAGGTGTCAGTTCGTCGGGTGTCTCGTGGAGTTACGACGCGGAGTCAGCGGCCGTCAGCGATGACACCCCGACATTCGCTCAGCCGACGATCCCGGTCTACTCGGCCAGAGGGTACGTGCCATTCTCGATCGAGATCGGACAGGACTATCCCGGTTTCGCCGATGAAATGGCGATGTTGCTCGGCCAAGGGTTTGTGGATTTGGTCGCCAAGCAGTCGTGTACCGGATCAGGCGTAGCCTGCCCCACCGGGATCTTCACCGCGCTGGCCAATGCCACCAACAACCCGGCTCACGTCACCGTGACCACCGTCGGTGCGCTTGGCGCTGTCGACGTGAGGTCGTCCTGGTCATCGCTTCCAGAGCGATACCGGCCCCGGGCAACCTGGGTGATGAGCCCGAGCGTGTTGGCCAAGGTCTCCGCATTCGGAAACGGACTGGCGCTGTCCGACTTCACGGTGAACTTGCTCGCAGATGGGACCTCGGTCCTGACCGGCCGACCTGTTGTCGTGACCGATTATGCCCCGTCATTCACGGGCACCACGGGAGCCGAGAACTTCGCGGTTGTGGGTGATTTTTCCCGCTACGTGGTGGTTCAGCGAGCCGGGATGCAGGTCGAATTGGTGCCCACCGTTTTCGACGCGTCCACCGCTCGGCCAACCGGAAATCGGGCGTGGTTCGCAACAGCCCGCCACGGCCTAGGCGTCTCGGATGCCAGCGGTTTCAGATTGCTCAGCAACACGTAATGATCCGGCGTCAAACGGCTCGACCCGTCGTCTCTCCTTTCAGGCGGGACCACACGAGCCCAAGGACCGGCCATAGCGGGGCCTGTAAGCCCTGCGCCGGCCCTGCGCCATCGCCTCGTTCCGGGGGCTCGGGGAGATGAAACCCGAGCCCCGGTACGGGCGCTCTAGAGAAGGGACTCGCCGCGCCAGGAGGACGGCCAACACGACCGTGCAGCCGACGAGGATGGCGTTCGTTGCGAGCGCGGCGTCGCGAAGCTGAGACGCCGAGTGAGCGAAGAGCGCCGCCGGCGCGATGACGATCGAATAGCCCGGGAAGTAGGGGGTGCCCGGACGCGGACCGCTCCCGACGATGAATCGGGCCAGGCCGAGATAGCCGAGCTTGTCGGGCTGGACGGTCGCGGTCACAACCCGCCGCTGAAGCACAACGCAGATCGCGGCCGCGGTCGTCGCCGCGAGCGCGGGGATTCCGAGGCGGCTCAGGCGCGAACGCGGTCGGGCTTCAGGCACGCCTCTCATCCTGCTCAAACTGCGGCCTCGGGGGAGGGATCAACACCTCAGCGTTGAGAGCCGCGACGTCAACGTCACCAGGATCGGATCCAGCCATCTGCACACACACTTGGAGGTCCAAATGTGTGTGGTCCCTCATTACCAAGAGATGATATGACATCAAATGAGCTGAGCCCCTTGCCGATCGGTTGGCACTGCGAAGCGAGAACGACATCGCCGACGACCGACAAGGACCGGGTACCGTAGCTTGCCCGCGCACCGGCGAAGTCCCGGGTCAACGCCCATGATCCGCCATTTGGCACCACGCGGGCTTCTGCTGCAGGGGCGAACAGGGCGGAGTCTCTTATGCGGTCACCGCTGCAGATGTGTTCGATGTCGGGCTCGTGCCTCTCGCGTTCGTTGCGGTGACTGTGCAGGTGTACGTCTTGCCGGCGGTGAGGCCGGTGACGGTGAGCGGACTGGCAGGGCCGGCCTTCGCACCGGTGACGCCACCGTTGCTCGACGCACACGAAGCGGTGTAGCTGCTGGTCGCGCTGCCGTTGTTGGCACCAGGCGTGAACGTCACCTTGATCTGACCGGGCGCCACGTTCGCAGCGGTGACCCCGGTCGGCGCCGCCGGCGCACCGACGGTCACGGGCAGTGACGGTGCGGACGCGAGGCTCGCGCCGCGGGCGTTGGTGGCCCTGACCGTGCACGTGTAGGTCTTGCCGGTCGTGACCGACGCGACCGTGATCGGCGCAGCGGTGGCACCGAGGTGTGTGCCGGTCGCCGTCGCGCCGCCATTG
>Ga0208079_1000037_pt1 | contig 76005 bp, 60 predicted proteins | sample NGESurdeep092012_5_FD_184474 | JGI IMG/M metagenome (GOLD analysis project Ga0208079, IMG submission 184474) | Arctic peat soil microbial communities from Barrow, Alaska - NGEE Surface sample 210-2 deep-092012 (SPAdes) | ecosystem: Environmental > Terrestrial > Soil > Wetlands > Peat ... | reverse complement strand
CTCCACGGAGAGAGTCGCCTCGTGGGTTGCTCTTCTGATGAAGAGCCTGGCGCGAAAACCACGATTTTTTCGCAAAACGAAATCCCAATTCCGTTAGTTAGCAACCGAAGTTCGGAGTTCATGCACCGCTACTTCCCCCTAACGACTATCGACTCCTGGAATGATTGGAAATGGCAACTTCGGAATGCTGTCACCAGCATCGAAGACCTAAAGAAAATCATGAAATTATCCGAAAAGGAGATTTTGGCCATTAATAATCTGAAAGGCCGTCTGCCACTGAGAATTACTCCCTACTTTGCTTCATTGATTTACGACAGCAAACCTTCGCATCCTTTACGTCGTAATGTGATTCCAGTGGTTGAAGAACTGCTTGAAACAAGCAGTGAACAATCTGACCCTCTGCACGAGAAATCATTTTCTCCTGTCAAAGGAATCGTTCACAGATACCCCGACCGGGTCTTGTTTACTGTGACTCAGGTATGTTCAAATTACTGCAGATATTGCACACGCTCACATTCTGTCGGCCGTCTTGACAAACTTGGAAGACAGGATTATGAAAAAGCATTTAATTATATTTCATCTCATAAGGAGGTTCGTGATGTGCTCATAAGTGGTGGCGATCCACTTACTTTAAATGATGAGACTCTCGATTATATCCTGTCAAATATAAGGAGCATTGAACATGTTGAAATAATAAGGATAGGTACCAGGGTACCTGTTGTACTGCCTCAGCGAATTACTGATAATCTTATTAATATTCTAAAGAAATATCACCCGCTTTTCATCAGTCTTCATTTTTCACATCCTGATGAGATTACTGACGAATGTGCAAAAGCCTGTAATAAACTGGCTGATGGTGGATTTCCTCTGGGAAGCCAGACTGTTCTTCTGAAAGGCATAAATGATAATGTTCCTGTTATGAAGGAATTGATGCATAGGTTGCTTAAGATAAGGGTACGACCATATTATCTCTATCAGTGTGATCTAATACCCGGATCGGGACATTTCAGAACAACTGTCAGGAAGGGACTTGAAATAATAAAGGGACTACGAGGATTTACCAGTGGTTATGCTGTACCTACATTTGTAGTTGATGCGCCTGGCGGTGGAGGAAAAATCCCTCTTCTTCCCGACTATGTTGTTGAACATAATGAGGAACGAATTGTACTTCGTAATTACAAGGGCGTATTGTGCGAATATCCTGAAAAATAGGGCTTTATAAATGAAAGTTGGTCTAACGTATGATCTACGGTCATGGTACATTGACCGTGGATATTCCATGGGTGAAACTGCCGAATTTGACAAGCAGGAAACTGTCGACGCGCTCGAACATTCGCTAAAGCTAATGGGGCACGAAACGGAGGCTGTTGGAAATGCTTTTCAGCTGATTGAAGCTCTTGCAGCAGGTAAAAAATGGGATATTGTGTTTAATATTGCTGAGGGTCTTTATGGCGATGGCAGAGAATCTGTGGTTCCTGCCATTCTTGACCAGTACAAAATACCGTATGTTTTCAGTGGTCCTGTAATAATGGGATTGTCACTTAATAAACACCTTGCAAAACTGGTGGTTGCAGCGTCGGGAGTGCCAGTAAGTCCGGGATGCCTGATTACAGAATTCAGGGATCTGGAGAGTTGCAGTCTTAAATACCCTCTATTTGTTAAACCTGTTTCGGAAGGAACAGGCAAGGGAATTACAGATAAAAGTCTGGTCAGATCCTACGCGGAACTTTCAAAGATGGTAGAATGGATCCTTAAAGAGTTCTGTCAACCTGCCCTTGTGGAGGAGTATCTGCCAGGAAGGGAATTCACTGTAGGAATACTGGGTTATGGAGATGAAGCTATAGCCATCGGGGGTATGGAAGTTATGACTATAAATAACCTTCCTTACTCAGTTGAGGTAAAAGAGAATTATCAGAATTATTGTACCTATAAACCTCTTGATGCTGATATAATTGACGAATGCAAATCGGTTGCTCTCCGGGCATGGCGGGCACTCGATGCTGTCGATGCCGGAAGAGTTGATCTTAAGGCCGACCGGAATGGAAAGATTTGTTTCATTGAAGCAAACCCTTTGGCCGGGTTGAACCCCATTCATTCAGACCTTCCAATATTATCACGAATGTATGGTATTGAATACCAGACTTTGATGGAATTGATAATGAAGGCCGCAATCAAGAGGATCAAGGGGTAAAAAGCTTAAAGTTTGTTTTAATTCAGAGAGCGGAGGAATTATGAGGAGATGCTGTATTATCTATAATGAACCACGTAAAGGAGCATTAGCTGATGAACTTGACGTTCTTGATCAGGTTGCTCATATAGAAAAACACCTTATTGACCTTGGAATTTCGGTGTACAGAAAAGGTATCACAGAACAATTTATGTCTGAGGTTGCAGAACTGGTAAAAGAAAAACCTGATTTTGTCTTTAACCTGGTTGAGTCAATAAATAACAAAGGTGAACTTATATACTTTGTTCCTGCACTTCTGAATATGCACTCAATCCCCTACTCCGGCAACTCACTTGAGTCAATATTTCTGACAACCAATAAGACTATTTGCAGTAAATCAATGAAAACTGCAGGTATAAATAATCCAAATTCATACACTCCTTCCCAGGCTGGTATGCTTGTATCAGGGAGAAAATACATTGTCAAACCAATATGGGAAGATGGTTCCCTCGGAATAACTGATAAATCTGTATTTGAGTGCAAACCGGGTTTTGAGGAAAAGCTGAAAGGCCTCGATGATTCCCACTGGTTCATTGAAGATTTTATTGATGGGCGAGAATTTAATATCGGCATGCTGGCCGGAAAAGACGGTCCCGAAGTTTTGCCACCTGCGGAGATTGTCTTTGTGAATTATGATTCCAACAGACCAAGAATCATCGATTTCAAAGCAAAATGGGAAATGGATAGTTTTGAATATATTAATACTGTCAGGGAATTTCCGGGAAACAAACTTAACATACAATTGCAGACAAACCTGAGAGAAGCAGCCCTGTCGTGCTGGAAATTATTCGGTCTGAAGGGTTATGCAAGAGTTGATGTCAGAACTGACAGTAAGGATAATGTATTTGTTATTGAAATAAATGGGAATCCCTGTATTTCGCCAGACGGAGGCTATGTTGCTGCAACTAAAGAGGCAGGATATCCTTTCACCGAGGTTTTGCAGAGGATTATAAATGATCTGAACTAGTCAGATACTTCTTATTTCCAGCTATTTTGACTGTTAAATGAAAGGTCTATACACAATTCTGCTTCTTGTAATGTCAAATACTTTCATGACAATTGCATGGTATGGTCATCTAAAGCTGAGGACAATGAGCAGGTTCGCGACCCTTAGTCTGTTTGTGGTGATCTTATTAAGCTGGGGAATTGCGTTTTTTGAATACTCACTTCAGGTACCTGCCAACAGGATTGGCTTCAGAGAAAACGGAGGACCATTTTCACTAATCCAGCTAAAAGTTATACAGGAAGTAATATCTATCATCGTTTTTATGGCGTTTACGCTCATCGTTTTTAAAAACGAACAATTCCGCTTAAATCATATCATCGGATTTGCATTTCTGATCCTGGCTGTCTATTTTATGTTTAAAAAGTAAAAAGATTCTACTTTAGCAGGTTTGCATTATAGTATTGTGATAATCCTGTCACCTCCTCTCCCAACCAGGCTGGTTTTTCAAAATACTCATCATCTGAAGTCAGCTCAATCTCAGCAATGATAAGACCTTCATTCTTTTCATGAAAAACATCAACCTCTATTGTATGTTTGCCTGAGGGCACAAGATATCTTGTTTTGACAATTCTACCCGGAAGACAGATAGCCATCATCTCTTCAGCATCCTTTACGTCAATTGCAACCTCCCATTCATTCCTGGTGATTGAATTTTTCTTTGGTCGCGATTTAACTGTGAGATATGCATTATCATTGGAAATCCGAAGCCTTATAGTTTTTTCGAGATCGATTGTGAGATAGCATTGAATTATTTTTATCTCTTTTGCAACGAGGTGTCTGAATTCGCCTTTTACAAGAAATTTACGCTCGGTTTCTGTTGCCATTTTTATAGTAAAATTACGATTATTACGAATCCATTGAAACATAAATCAAGAAAGTTTAACGGTCTTTTATTACTGCTCTTTTCAGTCAATAATGAAAGCGGATTCATGTAACAAGTTTTATCAACCAACATTCTCGTACTTGTTACTATCCTGGGTAAAATTTTCTTATGATTATCAATATTTTAATCGTTAATCATTCTGGCTAATTACTTGTATTATATTAGGAATATATAAGAATATTTTGTAGATTTGACATAAGAATTTGTATGATACTTTATAATATCAACAAATTGATGCTTCTGTCTTTTAGGATTAGATGAAGTAGTTTTAGATTAGGTTGTGTGGGAAAACAGGTAGTTATGGGCTGGTGGATTTAACCATCAGCCCATCGCTTTAAAATCAATTTGATTAATTAACTACTTTTGATACCAGGAATTGAAACTTAAAATACTCAACAATTAATTATGGACGTAAAGATTGAACCTTCGTGGAAGTTTAAACTAAACACTGAATTTGAAAAAGAATACTTCCTCAGGCTCACTGAATTTGTAAAGGAAGAATACAGGACAAAGACAATTTATCCTCCGGGGAGTCTTATTTTTAATTCATTCAATCTGTGTCCTTTTCAAAAAGTAAAGGCGGTAATCATAGGACAGGATCCATATCATGGTCCGGGACAGGCGCATGGTCTCTGTTTCTCAGTAAGAGAAGGGATTGATTTTCCTCCAAGTCTTAAAAATATTTTCAAAGAAATAGAATCTGATCTTGGTATAAAAAAACCTGTCAATGGAAACCTTGACAGATGGGCGGCCCAGGGAGTTCTATTATTGAATGCAACTCTTACCGTAAGGGCACATCAGGCAGGATCCCATCAGAAAAAAGGGTGGGAAGAATTTACTGACAGCGTTATAAGTATTCTGAATCGGGAGAAAGAAAACATAGTCTTCTTTCTCTGGGGCGCATACGCTCAGAAAAAGGGTGAATCAATCAACAGATCTAAACATCTTGTCCTGGAATCTGTTCATCCCTCTCCTCTTTCAGCATCACGGGGTTTCTTTGGTAATAAGCATTTCAGTAAATGCAATGAATACCTTGTCAAGCATAGTATTGAACCCATAAACTGGAAATAACAAAAGGTTGAGGTTGAGAAATAGTCTTCCTTAACCTTAACCTTAACCTTAACCTTGAATCTTTTCAAGTGCATTCGACAAAGTATCCTCCAGTCCCGAGTACTCTTCAAAGCCGACAGATAACCTGATCATTCCAGGTTCAGGATATTTTTTGCCCCATACAGCTTCAACGGGCATAAGGATGGTATGAGGGTCTCCTAGTGTTGGAATAAGTTTTATTTTTTCTGAAACCAGATCTATAAACTTATCTCTCCTGTTCCTTTTCTCATCAATGTCTTTTCCCTCAAAATTAAAGGTTATCATACCACCAAATCCTTTATTACGGAATAGTTTTTTAGCAATATGATGCGTAGGGTGGCTTATTAAACCAGGATACCATACCTCCTTAATAGCAGGCACATTGACGAGGTAATCGGCAAGTTTTGATGCGTTGCTGCATTGACGCGAAAACCTCAGTTCAAAGGATTGAATTTGTGTCTGCAGCCGGTATGCATCATCGGGCGACAGCATGTGTCCTACAAATTTCCTGTATTCACTTGCAGACTGCATAATCTTATCGTCATTTCCACAGAGTACTCCGGCAGTGAGATTACCATGACCGGAAAAATATTTGGTTGCACTGTGAATCACAATATCGGCTCCTTCATTCAGAGGTTTATACAGCAATGGTGTAGCAAAGGTATTATCAATAATAACCCTGGTTCCATATTTTTTAGCAATTTTTGTAATATCATCAACAGAGGCAACTATTAACATTGGGTTTGATACCGACTCAATATAGACAAGCTCTGGTTTTAACTCAGAGATCACCTTATCAAATTTATCAAGGTCATAATTTCCGTTATCGGGAGTGAAATACTGAATATTCAGTCCTCTTCTCGGCTTCAGTACTGACTCAATAAGTGAGATAGTTCCACCATATATTTCAGTGAAGAACAACCACGGTCTTGTCTCTTTGCCGAACTGAAAAATTGAAAGTGCGGTATCAATGGCAGACATACCCGATTGAGTCAAAAGAGCCCACTTACAACCCTCAAGTTTCATTATTTCCTCTTCAGCTGATTCAACAGTAGGGTTTCGATAACGGGAATAGATGTAAATATCAGGCTGTCTGGCATGTTCTGTCTCTTTTCTGAAAGCATCTGCAGTTGTTTGGGCATCAAATAGTTCAAAACCTGCATCCCGGTAAACAGGCATTCTGGAACTGTTAACCTCTTTTCTTTTCATCTCTCTCAATATTAAGTTGTTCGTTTATCATATGACTTATATTCATTGGATTAAAATCAATATAAAATATTATCCTGTCAAGAAGTTCCCCGATTAAAAATATTAGAATTACCGGAAGCTCAGGATATGAAATATGTGAAATAAGACTGATGCCTGATACAGAAAGAAGAGCGATTCTCATGAATCTGATTTCAAAATATCTATTTTTCAAGTTGCTGGAATATAGTCTGAATGCTGAGATACCTAGCTTAATTACAGCTATAAAAACAAACGGAAGAACCATTCCTGAAAGAAATGAACCGATTAACAGAGCAGTTATAAAAGTCTGACCGCTATGCAGAATAACCGATTGCCTTTTATCGGAATAATAATATACATTGTCGATAAAAACCAGGAAAATCAGCCCTGCGATCAAAGATGCAATAAGTAAGCCAGGGGTAGGGATTAATAGCATCGTGAAGGCTACAACTGTATAGCCTAAATATGAAGCAATCTCACGGCTTAAAGGAGAGTTTCTCAAATTCGTTACTGATCTCCACGATCTTAGTTTTTTCCCAAGGTGAAATAGAGAAACAAAGCCAGGAAGTAAAAGAACAGGAATAAAAATGTTCTTCAAAGGATATACTCCTTTAACAAAGGAAAAAATTAAAATTGAAACAGAAATAGTTGCTAAGAAGCTGAATATTAGAAGGCTTATTTCGTTATAGATGTTTTTCCTCTGTATATCTGGTTTATTAGCAATCTCTCTAAATCTATCATTGGGGATGATCCTTAATGGAGAATTATTATCCGCTGCGGTAAATTCTATTGCCGGTTTCAGGTTTTTATCAGGGAACCATAAATACCAGCTGCATAGATCTGGTTCGGATAGCTGATCAAACCTGAGAGCGCCTGTCGGACAGGCAGATGAACATGCAGGTTGACGTCCATCAGCTAAACCAGTGTAGCAGAGATTACATTTTGTTATAATCCTCTTTTCAATATCATATTTTGGAGCATCATATGGACAGTTCCACTGACAATATTTACATCCAATACACTTATTTTCGTCGAGGATTATTGCGCCGGTTACATAATCTTTGCTATACGCTGAAGCCGGGCATCCGTTCATGCAGTAGGCTGTTTCGCAATGGTTGCAGGCCAGTGAAAGATTTATAACCGGCAATATATATTCTGCTTCAGAATTATAAGAATAAATATTCCGCGGAAGCACTTTCCATCCATTCTCAAGAATGCATGAAGCGCTACAGGCTTTGCAGTTAACACACTTGTTATGGTCAAATATAAATCCTTTTCGCATAACTAATCAGCTCTTTCAATTTCAACCCTGTTATCATGAAATGCTGCGCCAAATCCTATATCAGTTTCCTCTGCTGAAATAAGCCGGTTAACTCCTCCCCCTTCGTTAAACCATATTCCGTTTGGAAACATAACTATACCGGTTGGAACTCTGTTGGATATCCTGGCTTTACTTATAAGCTCTCCTGTCAGGTTAAATACTCTGATTTTTCCTGGCTCTGGGATCAGGTCGGTGCTGATATTCATGTTCATTCTTTGCGAGAGATTATAATAAATCTCACTCTCTGGCATCACTTCTCCCGGAGATTGAATCACTTTGGGTTTGAACTGAATGTAAGGAGACCAGTATGATCCCAATATATCAGACTGTTCAAATATATCCTTTGCAGGAAGAATAATATTAGCTAAAGAGGCGGTATCAGTCATGAACTGTTCAACAACAACTTTAAATTCCAGAGCTGAAAAGGCTTTTTTGACACTATTTGTATCTGGCGATTGCAGGACTGGATTTCCTCTTTCGATCCAGGCTGCTTTAAGTACCGGATCGTGTGTATTCAGCATATCAGATCCAAGTTTTGTCATTGAGATAGTCCTTCGGAACGGCATATCCTTTTCAGGATCAGGATAATATGACAAAGGTTCTTTTAATTCATCAAAAATATAGCTCTGCAGGTTGGCGTAATTAAATCCAGAACCTGGCTTTCCGATATTCCCTGTAAGAACAGAAAGCAAAAGAACAGACCGGATTGTCTGTCCGCCGTTATGATGTCGCTGTAGTCCATATCCGGGAAGTATTGTGACTGGTCCCTTTTTGCCAATTATTTCTGCCAGCCCGATAATATTTTCTTCAGGGATCCCTGTAATACTTTCAGCTTCAGCAAGAGTTATCTTAAGTGATTGTTTCAGTTCTTCAAACCCCTTCACATATTTCCCAATGAATTCACGGTCAATAAGGTTGTTGTCAATAAGTGTCTTTGCTATAGCCAATGCCAGGGCACCGTCGGTTCCTGTTCTGGGACAAAAAAGTATATCAGCCTTATCAGCAGTGGTTGTCCTCAAAGGGTCTATTACTATTATCGTTGAACCTTTTTCCTTTGCTCTGGTGATGAAGGCTATCTCCTGAATATTTGTTTCAGCAGGATTTTTGCCCCAGATAATTATGGTCCTGGCATTTTCAAGATCCCAGGGAACATTGTGTTTAACTGATCCTAGTGTCAGTCTTACAGCCTCCAGCCCTGCTGGCCAGCAAAGATTGCCATAAGTTAATGTTGTTCCTCCCAGTGCTTTCCAGAATGCAGAACCGATATCATTTGTCAGCCCCGCCATTCCGCTTCCCCTGTACCAGAGAATACTGGGGGAGCCCCATTCTTCTATTATCGAACCCAGTTTGTCAGATATAATCTCAAGAGCCTCATTACTACTGCTTTCCCTGAATTTACCGGAGGATGTTCTGATCAGAGGATGAATGATCCTGTCAGGTGAATGGGTCCTTTCAATATATGATAATCCCTTTATACATGGCCCTTCAGGGGTGGCAAGGTTTCCGGAATAGGGAAGAATCCTGATGATCCTGTTATTTTCAACCTGTACTCTGAATGTACAGGTACTATAGCAGTTTCTGGGACAGGCTGTTACGAATTCTTCCATTATAGAAATAATAATGGCAAATGTATCATTTTTTCTTTTCTCGTATTAACAAAAGAATAACACTAATTAATCTGCGCAGATCAGCGAAAACAGCGGGACACTTTTCAGACTATTTAAGAACAAGTGCCTCGTCCAAAATAACATTGCTTATGGTAAGTTCCCTGTTGTTCACATTTGAAATATATACTTCAAAGGTCATCCTGTCTCGCCCTATATATGTCAGGTAAGTATAATTAACAGGTCCTGTTGTAAATTTAACGAGTGATCCACCTATATTTATTTGTGCGGATATTTCTGCTTTCGGATATGCTTTCGTAAAGCGGAAATAGTCTGAAGTAGTTGATTTTGCAATTGTTCCAAGAGTATCTATATCTTCTGGTTTTTCAGAAGTACGTACAATTACTTCTTCGAAGCTAAGATCTGATATATTTCTGATTCTCACATCTGTCGGACCTTCGGGAGAGAATTCTTTTTTTTTGCAGGCAAGAACAGATAGCAGAAGCAGGGAAATTATAACAAGTTTTTTCATGGTCAGGATTCTTAAACTCTAAAATAATCTGACCTGAAATATAGCAAATTAGTTGCAACGTGATCAAATAATCATAATACTATTTACAGGGATCCACCCTTTATTACCGTCGGAAAGCCTTATCTCAGTCCACTCCCCGACTTCATCTTCCACAGTTACCTTAGTCCCTTCATGTAAAATGAAAAGGTCATTTCCGCTCTTGTCGGGTGAGCTTTTCCCGCTTATCTGCTCACTTGATATTATTGCTTTATGACTATTATATACAAGTGATTTGTTCCTTATTGTAAAGGCTAATGTAGTAAGCGAGATTATAAAGAAGGAGATTCCCAGCCAGAAGCCTATTACCTTATGACGATACTTTGATGAATAGATATACAAAGATAATGATAGCAGAAAAAGAATAAAGGTGGTAATACTTATCTTCGCCCAACTGTTTGTAGACAGTATGAGAGAAACTATATTATACCATCTTACAAAAAATACCTCCGGAATTTCCTGAAAACGGTCGACAATAAGTGTTCTTGAAATCTGAAGGTTATAATTTATGTTCTCATCTAAAGGTTTCAGGAGATATGCACGCTCATAGAACAAAATAGCGGTAGGAATACTATTGAGCTTGAAATAAGCGTTTCCAATATTATAATCGAGATTTGCTGATCTGTAGCCGGTATTATAAATCTCAGTCCAGGCCTGTAATGCCTCCTTATAGCTGCCCGCAGTAAAATAGGTTACTCCCTGATAAAATTTGTCCTTATTTGTATCCTGTGAAACTGCTGTCCCTATAAAGAATGAGAATAATAGAAGAATTAAAATATATTGTTTTTTCCAGTTCATTTTCTAGCCTATTAAGTTTTCAACTGACTTAATAAAATGTGATGTGCCTTCATAGATAGATGCAGCCTCGATGCCTGATGATGAAGGTGCAAAACGTGCAAATTCACAAGTATCAAGAATTTCCGAGAGGCTCTTAATTATATCTTCTTCAATGCCCTCTTTCTGAAGAGCATCGATCGCATTAGTTCTGGTAAGATCAGATACTGGAATATTCAGCTTATCGCTCAGATATCCCCATACAGCTTTAAGAATCTCATCATAGAATTGATCTATTTCATCATTCTTCAAACAGACAGATGCATTATGAAGCCTTTTTATTGCAACTTTCCCGGCTTTTCTGTTTCTTACCATTGAGATGTCTGAATTGCGCCTGATATGTTCCCTTCGGAGAAATAGAATAATTAGAAATGCCAGCAGAGAGAATGCGTAGGCGCTATAAAAGGATTGTTTTGATACCAATATATCGCCTGATTTTTTAAGTTTGCCGGGATCTGATTTTACAAACCTTATATCCTTTCCGAGATACTTAACATCTTCTTTTGCAACACCACCGTAAACAGTGGTTCCTGTAGTCTGCCCAGTAACCTTGAGGGCAGAAAAATGCAGCTCTTCAGTTGTAAGCTTTTCATATCTGCCGGCTGCAATATTGAAGTAGGAATAGGTTATGGGTGGGATTGCAAAATCACCATTATGCCTTGGGATCAATAAATATTCAAAACTTTTTTGTCCGGTGGTTCCGTTTAGTCCGTTCTTCAGATCATCTGAAATTTTCGGATCATAAACTTCAACATCAGGTGATAGTTTCAAAACAGGTGGCGATGCAATTTTAAGGTTTCCGTTTCCCGAAATGACTATCTTATATGTTATGGCATCATTAACATTAACAGATTGTTTGTTCAAAGTTGCTTTAAGATCAAGTTTTCCAACTACACCTGAAAAGTTAGCCGGCTGAACACCCGGCAGAGGTTTAACTTTTATTTTGACAGACTTACTTGCAGCAGCTTTTGGAACAGTTTGATAAGATGAAAAGAAATCTCCGAAAAACGGGTCCGACTCTCCTCTTGTTTTCTGTTGAGCGAGAATAGAAATCTGAACCGGATCAATACTGATTTCACCTGTCACCTGGGGATATAGCAAAAACTGCTGAATAATTCCTGATCCATAAATTGTTCCGTTAACATTTTCCTGCCGCAGCGAAGTAAGTGGAGGTGTTTCAATATCCGACTTCAGGAAGCTGTTAAATGCCGGGTATTTTATTTCATTTATCCCTGCAATATTCACGCGAGAATATATTTTAACAGTTGCAACAACAGGTTCACCCAGAAATATTTCTCTGCGGTTTACAGAGAGGTTGATAAAAAGATCTTTCCCTGCCGGTTGAACTTCCTGATCATTTTCAGAGTTGATATTTCTCTGTGGAGCGCCTTGTTTTTGAGAGGTACTGCCCACAACCTCAATATGGAGCGAGTCGGAAGAGTATGTTTTGTTTTTCAGCGTAAAGTTAGCAGGTGCGATCACAAATATTCCCTCTTTAACAGCCTGAAGGTAATATACATAGGAATAAGATGTCTGATTTGACATTTTACCGTTTATTATCTGAGTGCTTGAGCTGTAGGATGTCTGTGGTCCCATAAGTTTATAAAATCCATTGAAAGCCGGAGCTGAAAATTCTCCGCCACCTGAATTTACAGTCCACATAACCGTGAATTGATCTCCTGCATTAACAACAGAAGGGCTTTCAGTTTTTATAAACACATCCTGTCCTGAAACCGAATGTGTTACAAAAAAGATTAACAGATATAGTAATTCCTTTTTCATTTTAATTCTTTACAGATTACCAGTTTTTCACTGTTCTGACTTTTGTTTTAGCTGCCTTTGCAAGTTTAACTTTTTCCTCGACATTTTTCTCATCGTTTGCAAGCGAATTCAACAATCGCTCTGCATCTTCCTTCGAAATATCCTGCTGCTGCGGTTGAGGTTTTTGTTGTTGTTTCTGATCCTTCTTATCGTTCTGGTCCTTTTGCTGATCCTTATTTTTATCATTCTGATCTTTCTGATCTTTCTTCTGCTCATCCTTTTTTTTGTCCTTATTCTGATCCTGCTTATCCTGTTGTTGTTTTTGCTTCTGCTGCTGAAGTTTCAATAAGTCCTGCGCATACGACAGGTTATATTTTGCTTCACGGTTATCGGGACGAAGCTTTAATGAACTTTTATAAGCTTCAATGCTTTCCTGCAGTTTATTTGCTTTCAGTAAAGAATTTCCCAGATTGTACAACCCAGCTGATTTTTTGCTCTTATCGTAATTCTCACTGACATTCTCAGTAAATTGTTTTCCTGCCTCTTCAAATTTATTCTGTTTATAAAGTGCATCACCAACATTAAAGAGTGCATCGGGCGATTGTTTGTTTTTATCAACAGCTTTTCTGTACGATATTTCTGAATCTGAAAATTTACTTTTCTCATACTCCCTGTTACCCTGTCTGATGAATTTTTTGTCGGTCTGGGCATCCATGGCAATTGAAATTGTTATGAACACACAAAGTGTGATACTTTTTAGTATTGACTTAGTTTTAAATATGTTAATCACCTCCTGCATAACTAATTACACGATAGATTATACTTTAAATTTAAATAACCGGATATTTGCAAGTCTTCTGTTTTTTCTATCCATAATAATAAAATCAACTATCAGCAAAAACAGAGCTATTGCGGCAAATATCTGAAACTGGTCATTGTATTCAGTATACATTGTGCTTTCAAGATCCTGTTTTTTCATCTTCTTTATCTGTGCATAGATCTCGTCGAGCCCGATATTCGAATTGCTGGCTCTGACATAATTTCCATTTGTACTCAAAGCTATTTTTTTAAGGATTTCTTCATCAAGCTTTGTAATTACAATATTTCCATCAACATCTTTAAGATAATCTTTTCTGCCATTATTTATTACCGGTATCGGAACTCCATCGGTTGAACCTATTCCAATAGTATGTATTACTATGCCAGCCTTTGAAGCATCCTCTGCATCTTTTACCGGGTCATCCTCATGGTTTTCACCGTCTGTAATAATTATCATCGCTTTGCTTTTCCCTTCACCAGGGCTGAATGATTTTACACCCAGATTAATAGCTGCACCGATGGCTGTACCCTGCTTTGGAACTATATTTGGATTTATTGCCGAAAGGAACATTTTGGCTGATAAATAATCAGTAGTGATTGGTATTTGAATATATGCATCTCCGGCAAAGACGATCAATCCTATTTTGTCATTGTCAAGGTTGTCAACAAGTCGAGAGATAGCCTGTTTTGCTCTTGTGAGTCTGTCAGGCTGAATATCTTCTGCAAGCATTGAATTGCTTACATCGAGTGCAATTATCACCTCCACTCCCTGTTTTTTTACATCCTCAATTTTAGATCCAAACTGAGGCCTTGACAGCATTATTACCCCGGCTGAAAAAGCAATTAACTGCAATACGAATTTTATTAATGGACGAACCCGTGACATTTCTGGCATAAGTCCTCTCACAAGGGTTGAATCGCCCAGGCGCTTTAATGCTTTGCGAATTCTTAACTCATTTATAATATATAGCAGTATGACCACTGGAAGCAGTAGTAACAGGTACAAAAAGGCAGGATTTGCAAATCTGAACAATTGCATTTTATAAACTCCTTATGTAAGATTTTTAAATATTGTATTTCTGGCTGTTATCTCAAGTGCCAGTAAAATAAAAGCTATAAGTGCAGGTATTAAATATCTCTCTTCCTTCCTGCTGAACTGTCTGACATCAATTTTTGATTTTTCAAGCTTATCAATTTCTTTATATACCTGAGTAAGCTTGTCATTGTCGGTAGCCCTGAAGTACTTTCCTCCCGTATTTGTTGCTATCTCCTGCAGTATCCCCTCATCTATCTCAACGGGCATATCCTGATATTGTATTCCATAAGGTGTCTGAACAGGATATGGCGCATTTCCTTGTGTACCGACTCCGATAGTATATACTCTTATCCCAAAAGTCTTTGCTATATCCGCGGCTGTAGCAGGCGCTATTTCACCTCTGTTATTTACACCATCTGTGAGCAGGATAATTACTTTACTTTTGGCTTTAGAGTCTTTTATTCTGTTTACAGCTGTTGCGAGACCCATTCCGATAGCGGTTCCGTCTTCTATCATACCGCTCTGTATCTCACGAAGAAGATTGATCAGCACGGCATGATCGGTTGTCAGCGGACATTGTGTAAAAGATTCTCCGCTAAATACAACAAGGCCGATCCTGTCGTAAGGCCTCCCGGAAATAAATTCAGTAGCTATATTTTTAGCAGCTTCCAGCCTGTCGGGTCTGAAATCACGGGCAAGCATACTTCCTGAGATGTCCTGAGTCAGAACAATATCAATTCCTTCAGTCGATACATCTTGAAATTTGTCAGTTTTCTGGGGACGGGCAAGTACTAATATTAAAAGTGCAATGGCAATTGTACGAAATGCGAATAGAACATGTCTGAGGTAATGTCTGAATGTAGTTCCCGTAGTAGCAAAGGATTGCAATCCCGGTATTCTTAATGAGGCAGATACTTTTTGCTGCTTAATGATATAAAATGCAACCATTGCCGGTATCACAACAAGCAGATAAAGAAAAAACGGTTCCGCAAATGCTATCCCATTCATACATTGCCCTCCTTATCTGATCTTTTTTCTTCAACAGGTTCCGCAACTATCTCATCCTCCTTTGTAACAAGGACAAAATTCCATGAGGTTTGAAAATGGGATTCATTTTCCGAAGCCACAGGATTATATTTTGCAAATTTCACAAGATCAGCCCCTGTGAGCACTGTTTTGAGATCATTGTATGAACCATTTTTCCTGAATCCGGTTTTAACAAGAGCTTCAAGAGTTTCAGCTGTGGTTAATTCAAGGGAATAAACTCTGAACCTGTTTTCCAGATACTGACGTAATATTTCGGTGAGTTCGGTATAATACTTTTTAGTTTCACCTTTTTGCCACAATTCTTCACTCTTTAGCCTTTCAAGTTCTCTGAAGGCAATAATATGCGCAGGATCGGAAGGGATGAAGACATTCGTTTCTGCTTCGGATTTCCTTAACTTTGGTAAATACCTGATTGCTGCCCATACAATTGCACCCAGTAATGCAGCAACCAGAAGCCAGGGAAGAATTTCGCCTAATGTAACCGGAGCTTTGTAGGGCTTTATAATATCAAATATTTTTGCAGTTGTATCCTGAGGGGCAATTTTGACCCTCATAACCTCGAGAATGGAATAATCAGAATAGAATCTTTTCATTCCACCTTCATTCTTATTTTCAGCGAAAACAGGTTTGACCTGATAACGTCCTGAATCGAATGATGTTATAAGGTACTTTTGTATGATTTTGATCCTTCCGCTTTTGTTCTTTGTGGTATCTGTACGCGGCCCGGAAACAATCTCAATATTTTTGCACAGCGTATCCTTGAAAACTGGTAGTGAAAGCTTTAAATTGGATGGCTGATCAATTGTGACAGTAAATTTAATCTGATCGCCGATAAATATTTTTGTAGAATCAAATGCTGTGCTGATTTTCACATCCTGCCCCGCAGAAGAAGAAATAATTAAAATAATCAGAAATATGGATATAAATAACCTCTTCATAAATATTATCTTTTCTCAAACAACTTAATGAGCGGCTTAACATAGTCAGTATCTGTTCTTAATTCTGCTGAATCCACTCCGCATCTTTTAAAAGTATTTTTTATGATTTCCATATGGTTGATCCACCATTTCTCATAGGCCATCCTGGTCACTCCAGAGGATGTGTCTATCCATTTTTCTTCTCCTGTTTCCGAATCCGATACTTTCACCAGACCAATGTCAGGAATAGATTGTTCCATAGGGTCATAAACCTTCAGTGCAACTATATCATGCTTGTTTGATGCAATTCTTAAAGCCTCCTCAAATTCAGGTACCAGGAAATCGGAAATGATGAATGTTGTGCATCTTTTCTTGATTGCATTGGTCAGAAAACGTAATGGTTCATCAAGATTAGTTCTTTTGCTCTGGGAGGTAAAGCTTAGAAGTTCACTGATTATCCTTAGAATATGTTTTCGCCCCTTAAGCGGAGGTATGAATTTTTCTACCTTATCGGAAAAGAATATAACACCGATCTTATCATTGTTAAAAATTGCAGAGAAAGAAAGCACTGCAGCCACTTCAGTCATAATATCTTTTTTATAGCTGACTCTGGTTCCAAAGTTTCCCGATCCGCTTACATCAATAAGCAACATAACTGTAAGCTCTCTCTCTTCCTCAAAGATTTTTACATATGGATGATTAAAGCGGGCAGTCACATTCCAGTCAATACTTCTGATATCGTCACCATACTGGTATTCCCTTACTTCACTGAATGCTATACCACGGCCTTTAAAAGCACTGTGATATTCACCGGCAAAAATATGCCTGCTCAACCCTCTGGTCTTTATTTCAATTCTCCTGACTTTCTTTAATAATTCAGTTGCTTCCACTTTACAACAAACTATTTTTTAGATTCAATAGATACAACACATGACCATTTACCGTCAGTCATTTCAATGACGAAAGCTTTCCCTTTCTGTTTGTCAATCCATTTATTCTCACCGTTCTTCAGATATTGGGCATTTAGTTCTTTCACTTTTTGTGGTTTTAAACTCATATCACAGATTATTCTCACACTTCTGCAGACTGAATCGGGAGTCAGAAAAAACAAAACAGTCTGGTTTTCCAGATTATCGGAATATTTCAAATAATTGAACTTACTGTTTATCACTGTATTGTAATTCATTTCGCTGCGATTCTCCTTCATGTATTTCCTGATTTCCTTTTCCTTATACCCTATAAGATTCTGGCTTTGAGAACAAATGCATGTCAAAATAAGTGCCGCAGATAGTGTTATGATTTTCATATTGTATCTGCTATGGCACTTCGACAACATTAAGAATTTCAGAGATTATATGATCCTGGTTAATGTTTTCAGCTTCAGCCTCATAGGTTAAACCAATCCTGTGACGCATTACATCATGACAAATGGTTCTGATGTCCTCGGGAATGACATATCCTCTTCGCTTTATAAATGCAAAAGCTTTCGCTGCAAGTGAAAGATTGATGGAAGCCCTGGGAGATGCCCCGTAGGAAATCATATTTTTAAATACCGGTAGACCAAATTTTTCAGGATTGCGGCTGGCAAAAACTATATTCAAAATATAATTTTCGATTTTTTCATCCATATAAACTTCCCTAACCACATTTCTGGCCCTGATAATATCTGCAGTTTTCAAAACCGTATTGGCTTTTGGAAAATCTTTAGCAAGGTTTTCCCTGATGATAAGCTTCTCTTCCTCCATAGCCGGATAATCAATCAGAACTTTCATCATGAACCTGTCGATCTGGGCTTCCGGCAAAGGGTATGTTCCTTCCTGTTCAATAGGGTTTTGTGTAGCAAGAACCAGAAAAGGTTCCTCAAGTTTAAATGTATTCTCGCCAATTGTAATCTGCCTTTCCTGCATTGCCTCAAGCAAGGCACTCTGTACTTTTGCGGGGGACCTGTTTATTTCATCAGCAAGAATAAAATTTGCGAAGACAGGTCCCTTTTTTACAATAAACTCCTCCTTCTTCTGACTATAAATCATTGTACCTATTAGGTCTGCCGGAAGAAGATCAGGTGTAAACTGGATCCTGCTGAATTTTGCATCGATTATAGATGCAAGAGATTTAATTGCAAGTGTTTTTGCAAGGCCCGGAACACCTTCCAGTAAAATGTGTCCATTAGCGAGCAAGCCTATCATAAGGCTATCGGTCAGATGTTTTTGCCCGATAATGACTTTGTTCATCTCCATTCGGACAATGTCCACAAAGGAACTCTCCTTTTCAATTTTTTCATTTAAAATCCTGATGTCAGCAGTTTGCTCCATAGCTTAAAAATTTAAGTAGCAAATATAATAATTTGAGTATCATTAACCATACCTGATTTTCTTCGGAAAATAAGTACACAAAAGAACTCCAAGAATTTTTAACTTCTTGTTAAGGAGTGTTAAATATTAGTTAAAGGTTCACACTTTGAGATGATTTCCTCTGTGGTTCTCTGTGTAATAAAAAATATAAGAACTGACACAGAGTACCACAGAGAAGAAGTTTAATAATATAAATGCACTTATGTCTCCCTATTTTTTATTTAGAGGATTCCAGCTAAACTCACATCTTACAGAACTCCTTATTAATAATATTATTGCCAGTAGCGAAAAAGATATATTGAATTCCTGTGGCAAAATAAAATGAAGTACAAGAAATCCTGCAGAGCTGAAAAATACAATTCTGAACCAGATTGTTGCTGCTCTATCGAGGATTAGCAATATCAGGCACACAATGATAAACGGATTCAGCCATATGATATTCAGGTTCAATCGCATCTGCTGATGGTTGGTAAAAAAATTAAAGAAAATCATCAACACTGAAAGTATTGAAAAGACTGAATAGATAATAATATCAATGATCCTGACTGTCTTTCTGGTTTTTATTAAAGCTGAAAGGATCAGAATTAATATTATTGCAAGGGTAAAAACAACCGGAGGAGAAATAAGGAACATTTTTTTTACAACCGGGGACTCAAAATCAACCAAAACTACCGGATTTTGCAGTAGTGGAATCATTTTCCCAGACCTGTAAATATGCGTTTTTGATAATTCTTCCATCATATCAAGGGGAAGGAACATCCTGTCTCTGAAATTGGCCTTCTTATCTGCTGTAGAGCCCATTATCAGATCGACACCGAATTTATACCATGGGTATGGACTCTGATATTTTCCAACCATGTCCCTGAAAGTAGGAATCTTGCCCTTTTCTTCAGTTGGATATTTCAGTTTTTCACCTATAGATTTTTCGAGTAAATCTCTGATCCTGGTTGTACAATCGTCATAAAAAAAATCATATCTGTATTTGGCATTTTCGGGCTTCATATTTTCATTGATAAGCCCTGTAAGTATCCTCATCTCAGAGGCATCAATATTAATTCTTTGAGAATAAACATATCGCTGCTCAAAAAAATAACTCCCGAGAAATCCCTTTAAAGATTCCCCAATAACCCAATAATCTAATCTTCCCTTGGCGAATTTCCATACAAAGTTGGGAGCATTAAAATCGAATACACCCCAATTATAAACTGTATCAATATGCTTTTCAGGTATAACGATCCTTAATGCGCTATGCCCATAAACTGAATAAGTCTCTGTCCCGGGTCCACAGGTTAATAAATAAGCTGTAGTATCATTGGATGATTGAGAAAAAACACTCGCGGATGAAATCAGCAGGAAAATCAAACTGATAAAAGATATTTTTTTCATTTATTTTCTCTTTTTGTAAACGTAAGAGAATTTTGCCAGATATGAAAGACTGATGTCGATTGATTTTTGGGGGTTAACTGTTTATCATTTGTCAATATTCTGAACCTGATCATTCATCTCAAGGACCCTTAATTATTTATGAAATAAGAGTTAGATTTCTTATCTTGCGTAGGTCCTTTTGAAAATTGTTGTCCTGCGACAACTGAACCTTAAAAAAATTAAAAATGAAGCAGAGTTGGAGAAAAAAGATTTTAGGTGGATTGAGTCTCACCTCTGCCCTTTTTATTTTTCAGGCATGTTATGGTACACTCCATGATATGGGGCTTGATATCTTTATTGAAGGTCAGGTTAAATCGGAAAAGACAAACCTGAAAATTTCACGGTAGTTATAACCGGTGGTGAACCGCTCTTGCGGAATGATCTTGAGATTTGCGGCAGGGAGAACAGTAAACATGGAGCACGGTGGATCATGGTTTCAAATGGATATTTATACAACAGGGAAAAACATATTTCATTACTTAATTCCGGACTGGGTGCCCTAACTTTCAGTCTGGATGGATTGGAAGAGAATCATAATTGGATGCGTAATTCATATGATAGCTTCTCTAAAGTGGATACAGCCATAAATCTTGCAGTAAGTTCATCAAGGTTAAATTTTGATATAGTAACCTGTATGAACAAAAGAAATATTAATGAACTTCCTTCTATTTACAGTTATCTGGTAAAGAAAAAGGTAAGAGCATGGCGGTTGTTCACCATAACATCTATAGGCCGGGCAAAGAAAAACCCCGATTTGATATTAGAAGATCTGCAGTTTAAAGAATTGCTTGACTTTATTAGTCATAAAAGAAAAGAGAAATCAATTGATATTAAATTCAGCTGTGAGGGATATGTGGGTAATTATGAATTTAAAGTCAGAGAGACTCTCTTCTTTTGCAGGGCTGGAATTAACATTGGCTCAATCTTAGTTGATGGCTCAATATCTGCATGTCCTAATATTGACAGGAGTTTTTCTCAGGGAAACATCTATAAGGACAATTTATCTGAGATCTGGGAGAAAAAATACCAAATCTTCAGGGACAGAAGCTGGACTAGAACCGGAAAATGTAAGAATGCACTCATTATTCATTTTGTCAGGGAAATGGGTTTCACAATTGGAATAAAAACAAGGAAAATGTTTTGGTCTGTCATAATGAAAAACTAGAAAATGTAATATAATACTGACTTTAAAAAAGGCAAGATATATGTTTTCACCTTACTTTCTTAAACTGTTTCAAATGAAAAGAGCAATCTCTGTTTTTTGTATATTTTTTTTAATGCTTAATCTAAATCTGAATGCACAAATAAGGATACATACTATTGTCAGTATCAACGGTGATCAATTCTTTATCAATGGAAAACCCACGTATGAAAAAAGGTACTGGAAAGGCTATAAGATCGAAGGTCTTCTTTTAAACTCAAGAATGGTTCAGGGAATTTTTGATGATCTTAATCCTGAAACTACCGGTTACTGGATCTATCCAGATACAAAAAAATGGGATCCCGAACGGAATACCAGGGAATTCATCATGAATATGGAAAAATGGTACTCGTATGGACTGCTATCATTTACCATCAACATGCAGGGAGGAAGTCCTCAGGGTTATTCATCTATGCAACCTTGGTACAACTCAGGATATAAGGAAGACGGATCGCTCCGGGCTGATTATATGTCAAGACTTGAAAAAATCCTTGACAAGGCTGATGAATTAGGAATGGTTCCGATACTTGGACTCTTTTATTTTGGTCAGGATGAACATCTCAGGGATGAAAAGGCTGTTGTGAATGCAGTAAATAATGTAATTAACTGGCTGTTTGAGAAAGGGTACAGGAATATTCTGATCGAAATCAACAATGAATGCAATGTTGATCAATATGATCATGAAATACTTAAACCGCAGAGAGTTCATGAACTAATAGAGATGGTAAAGCAAAAGAAGAAAGACGGATTCAGGTTTTATACCGGGACAAGTTATGGGGGTGGATTCGTTCCCTTACAGAATGTCGTAAGGATTTCTGATTTTTTGCTTATCCACGGAAACGGAGTTGCCAACCCTGACGATATAAGTATGATGGTTGAAAAAACAAGAAAAGTCGAGGGATATACAACAAAACCGATATTGGTTAATGAAGATGATCATTTCAATTTTGAAAGCGATCAAAACAATTTTACAGCTGCAATTAAAAGCTTTGCGTCATGGGGGTATTTTGATTACCGGATGAAAGATGAATTATATACAGATGGATATCAAAGTGTTCCTGTTGACTGGGGGATTAACTCAAAAAGAAAAACAGGGTTCTTCAATCTTCTGAAAGAAATCACAGGTAAAAATTAAACCATCAGGCTTTTGTTGCTGAGAGCTTTTTTGGTAGCTTTAAACCCGCTGAAAAAGGCATGTCACAGATTAAAAAATAAAAAAATCGGAAATTTAACATATATCAATATGAAAAGAATATTATTACTATTTGGCGTATTTTTCACATTCCTACTGGCTAATTGTCAGACTAGCAGCAATTTTCCTATAACTGATCTTCATATACATTGTAAAGGAGGTTTTACAATTGAAGATGCAGTAAAGAAATCGAAAGATGAGAATATTGCGTATGGAATTGTTACAAATGTTGGCATAGGTTTCCCGGTTCATAATGATAATCAGATAGATTCAGTTATAAACTCCCTTAAAAAATATCCTCAGTTCTTTATGGGTATGCAGGCTGAAGGCAGAGAATGGGTTAATAATTTTTCGAAAGAATCAATCAGTAAATTTGATTATGTATTTACCGACGGTATGACCTTTAAAGATGCGAAAGGCAGAAGAAACAGGATTTGGATAAAAGAAGAAACCTGGATCGACAATGAAGAAGAGTTTATGAATTATCTTGTAAATACAATTGTTAAGATTCTCAGCACAGAACCTATCAATATGTATGTAAATCCGACCTTTTTGCCAGCACAGATGTCTGACAGATATGACTCATTCTGGACTCCCGAAAGAATGGACAGGGTGATCAAGGCAGCAAAAGACCATAATATCGCAATAGAAATAAACAACAGGTACAGGATTCCTTCTGTTACTTTTATTGAAAGGGCAAAAAAAGCAGGAGTTAAGTTCACAGTTGGCACCAACAATCTGGATGCTAATTTTAGTGGTGCAGCTTATGCACTTGAAGTAATTCAAAAATGCCATCTGACCCAGGCAGATTTTTACCAGCCTGTCAATAAAAGATTGAATGGGAAACTTTGATCTGGCCAGGGTCTTAAAATTCCTGCCCGGAATTATCCTTGGGTTAACTGTTCATGAATATTGTCATGCCCTTGTTGCTCATATGTGTGGTGATTCGACTTCTAAAGATCAGGGAAGGGTGACACTTAATCCATTAAAACATATTGATCCACTGGGATTTATTATGCTGATATTTGCAGGATTCGGATGGGCAAAACCTGTTCAGTTTAATGAACAGAATCTCAGGAATCCTAAAACAGATGTGATTAAAATTGCATTAGCCGGACCTTTGTCCAATGCAGTAATTGCTATGGTACTTTCTATAATTTTCTCTGTGCTGTCTTCTGTTGTTCCTCTTCATGCAACTCCGGGAGGTCAGATAGTATCTGAAGTCTTTTATTATGCTATTTTTATTAACTGGGCACTTTTTATTTTTAACCTTATTCCTTTGCCTCCCCTTGATGGGTCGCATCTTCTGCTATCTCTGTTTAAAAAGCATCCGGCTCTCTATAATGGTTTATATAAGTATGGTTCTCTGGTGTTGTTTGGCCTGGTAATTGCAACTATGGTGACCAAGATAGATTTTCTTCCCATCACGCCTGTAATACAGTTCTTTGGAGATGGATTCCTTAAAATGATAGGTTACAGATAAGGAGATATAGGTATTGCAGTAATTATGGTACTGCTGTAATCGTTGAATAAAAAAGATCATTATATTGAAGTAATCAGATCATTTTAAATTTTTCTCATAAAATTCAATTACAAAACTCCTGAAGAATATTAATCCTGCAGTACAAACAATTGCATTCACCCAGAAAATAGCAGATATTGAAATATGCTGGGCGATAAGGCCCGCCATAATCATTCCAAATCCCATTCCCAGATCTACTGCGGTATAGAGAGTTGAATTTGCGGCTCCACGGTGCAATGAATCCGCAAGATTATTTACCATTGATTGAAATGTCGGAAATATAACTCCGTTGCCAAATCCTATAATTATAGCTGAAACATAAAAGAGTGTGGCATTTTTTGCCAGAGCCAGTAACGGGAATCCGATAATCAGCAAAATTATACATATGGTAATAATTCTTCGCGGCCCCTTCTTGTCAAATACCTTTCCTGCAGTGAGACGTGCAGCGGCAATTCCAAGAGAAAAGATCAGAAAGTAGAGAGAAGTGTTATGTATTCCTATTTCCCGTCCATAAAGTGCAATAAATGAGAGTAAGCCACCGTAGGCAATCATTGTTATAAAGACATTTATTGATGGCCTGATGGAGTTTCTATCGAACATGCTGCTCCATTTCAACTGAATATGTTTTCCAACTCTGAACCTTTTCCGTAAACGAACAGTATAAGCACATATCAGGCTGATGATACTAATAAAACACCCTGAAACAAACATAGCGGTATACCCCCATCTGTGACATATAAATAATCCGATTATTGGTCCTACAGACATCCCAAGTGTTGTTGACAACGCAAAATAACCAATACCTTCTCCCCTTTTTGCTGCAGGAATGCTGTCAGTGGCAATTGTTGACCCGGATACTGTAGTAATCCCCCAGGTAAGACCCTGGGCAAACCGGAGAAATATTATTGAGGTAAGAGTTATAGCAAACAAATAGCCTGCGAACAAAAAAGAATAAACAATAAGAGCGGATAAAAAGATAGTTCGGCGACCAAACCTGTCAAGCGCAAAACCAGAAAATGGACGTATCAGCACTGAAGCAATTGTGTAAGTTCCCACCACTACACCTACCTGCATATTGGATGCATGAAGGTCGGTGACCAAATAAATAGGTAAAGCCGAAAGTATTGCATAATAAGTTATATACATCAAAAAGTTGGACAAAATCAGGAAAATGAAATCCTTAGTCCATATTCTCTCATACATAGAGCCAAATAAATAAAATAAAGCCACAAAGTTATCAATTTAACGACAGAGTTAAATTTTCAATTCTCTTGGAAGAGGTAAATTAATTACTCACATTGCAATCTATTCTTAAAATTACTTCAATAAGATTTTTAAACTTTCAATAGGGTAATATTTAATTGAATGGTCATATAATAAAAAAATGCAAAAGCTTTTCAAAATATCCTTTTTTATAATCGTTTTTCTGTCCTTCAATGTTTACCAACTAAATGGACTTGACAAAAAAGACCTTCTTGAAAGAGGGAAAATAATTGATTCTGTCAGGTGCAGGGATCCGAAATTCACTTATGCTCTTTATCTTCCGTCGAAATACTCCACCACAGCTAAATGGCCTGTTATTTATGTTTTTGATCCAGCAGCAAGAGGAAAGCTTGCTGTTTCTGGATTTATGCCCGCCGCTGAAAAATATGGCTACATCGTAGTCGGTTCAAATAATTCTAAAAATGCCATGGCCGGGGCAGAACTTGGTGAGGTAATTAATTATTTGTTTAGTGATACCGAAGCCAGATTATCAATCGATGCCGGAAGAATATATACTGCAGGATTTTCAGGAGGTTCCAGGGTTGCTTCGATGGTTGCTTTAAATAGTAAATTCATTTCAGGGGTGATTGGCTGTGGAGCAGGTTTTCCCAATTATGCAGATTTAAAAAACATTCCATCATTCGATTATTTTGGACTTGTAGGAAACCGTGACATGAATTACATAGAAATGTGTGATCTTGAAAAAGAACTGGATAAGCTGGGAATGTCTGTGGAACTTAGGATTTTCAATGGTGGACATATATGGCCATCACCAGACTTGCTGGACGAAGCAATTGAATGGATGGAATTAAAGGCTATCTATAAAGGAACCAGAAATAAAAATCCTGGTTTTACTGATGATCTTTATGGAAGGTATTATAAAAAGGCAATATCACTTTCAGAACAAGGGAAATTAATAGAGTCAGTTCGTTATTACAAGTACCTGGTTAAAGATTTCCCTAATCATAGTGGGATCTCAAAAATTAAAACTAAACTCGATAGTCTGCTTTTGACGAAAAGCTATGCTAAATCTTTTAAAACCTGGAATAATAACCGGTCCTGGGAGATAGAAATACAAAACACTCTCCTTGAAGACTTTAATACACGTGTAAAGAATGAGGAATTGTCAGATAGCATTCGGAATTGGTGGACCAGACAGATTAAGATGCTGAAGTTCATGGAGACAAGTAAAGACACAAATAAACAAGTAATAGCTTCAAGAGTCCTGATGCTGTTAAATATTCTTTGTTATGAAACAGGGAGAAACTATTCAAATTTAAAAAGATTCAAGGCCGCTTCAATTTGTTATCAAATAGCATCAATAGTTCAGCCCGAAAACAAAAATAGTTACCTTTTACTTGCAAGAACTTACTCGCTTAACGGTGATAGAGAAGAGGCATTGAAGTCACTGGATAAAGCAATAAAAGCAGGATATAGCAACAGAAAAACAATAGAACAGGATTCTGTATTCATGACATTGAAAAATGAAAAGCTGTTCAAAGAAATGATGACTAAGCTTAAGTATTAATTAATAGACATATTAAGGAAGTGTTAGCATAAAAAGATTATAACTCAATCCAACAGACTATTAAATATAAAAAGCACCGGGCCCAAATTACTTAGAATGTATAAAAAATAATTTTTATGAGAACTATTAAGATTGAAAAACGTTACAAAGGAATACAGGAACTTTATGAAAGTGAAAATTATTATAAGAAATTTGATAATAGTATCTATTAGCCTGATATTATTTTCTTTTTTTTCGTGCGTCGCTAAGAAGTATCATCCGCCGCATCCGACTGGCCATATTCAAAAACCATTTTTTGGCCCCTCAAAAAAATACAAATCAATTTTATTATAAAGAAAAAAAACCGGATTTCTCCACGGTACTCGCTGCCGGAATTCGTACTACATCCCCCCAATCATACTATTGACAAGGCAATATAAAACCGGCCAGGGACAGATACAAATTTATTTTATTCTGAATGTTGTTACAATGGTTGCACAAATAGACTCCTATAAAATAATAAAACCGCTGAATATCAACGGTTTAAGATTTCAATTTTGTGATTCCGGTGCGACTCGAACGCACGACCCACAGCTTAGAAGGCTGTTGCTCTATCCAACTGAGCTACGGAACCTTTTTACGGCTGCAAAAATACATTTTTTTTCAGTTTTTACAACCTGAATTTTAAATAGGAAGCAACTTAAAATTCAAAAACAGGTATATTATATTGTTTTCATATAATGAACCAGACCTTTCATATCTATGATCTGCTTTAGCTTTTCAGGAAGAGGTTCAAATGAAAAGGTTTCAGAGCCTATCATAATTTTCCCATTCCCAAAGTCAATATCTACCTTATCTCCTGGCTTATAAGATTCCACTGCCTCCCTGTGAACTATCAGTAATAATCCCTGGTTAATCGATGAACGATAAAATATTCTGTTTACAGACTTTACTATAATAGCTTTAATGCCGAGATATGCCAGCCCTACTGATGGATGCTCTCTGGAACTTCCGCATCCAAAATTATCACCGGCAATAATGATATCGTCTTTTTTAACATTTTTGCTGAACCCGCGATCAAAATCTTCAAAGAGGAGTGGTACAATAGACGCCGGATCGGTACTTAACACATTATAAGTATGTTTGCCGGCAAACATCTGGTCAGTATTCAGGTTATCCACGTCGGCATAATTCCATACTGACCCGATCCTTCGGTTTTCCTCAGGTTTAATTTCAAATGTTCTGCTCTGAGAGATTTTATATGGAAATTTTTCCCGGCCTGAGCATATACGAGGATCCGTAATAACTCCGGTGAGCGAGGAATGAGCAACTGTAGCAGGCGATGCCAGATAGATTTGAGCCTCCTTATTTCCCATCCTGCCCGGAAAATTGCGGTTGGCAGTGGATATAACAACATGTCCGTTCGCAGGAATTCCCTGCCCGGTACCCAGACATGGTCCGCAGGAAGGGGTTAGTATATTTGCTCCGGCTTCAATAAAAGTGGAGATAATACCTTCTTCAATAGCCTGAAGGAATATCTTTCGTGAGGCAGGAATTATGTTCAGCTGAAAGCTGTCCTTAATAACTTTACCTTTCAGAATTCCGGCAGCTATCCTCATGTCTTCGATCCTACCGTTAGTGCAGGTTCCGATAAGTCCTTCATGAACCACAGTTCCTGCAACCTCAGGAACCGATTTTATATTATCAACATTATGAGGTGCGGCAACAACCGGAAAGATTTCGCTCAGGTTTATATCAATTTCGCTGAAATATCTGGCTTTGTTGTCGGCCCATATCCCCTTTTGCTTTTTGCCGTAGAACTTTTCGAGTAATTCATCTGCTGGGAAGACTGCATTCTTAGCGCCCATCTCCGATGCAAGATTTGCGATAGTCATTCTGTCAGAAATACCCAGTGTTTTAACACCGTCTCCGTGATATTCGATTGACATATAGTTGGCACCATCGGAGCCGATCATACCAATGATCCAGAGAGCAAGGTCCTTCGCTGAGACATCTTTCTGCAACCGGCCTGAAAGGGTAATCTTAATTGATTCCGGCACCCGAAACCATGTTTCTCCTCTTTTCCAGATGCCTGCCGATTCTGTTCTGTCAATACCTGCAGCCAGTGAATTGAAAGCTCCTGCTGTTGACGTATGGCTGTCACTACCTACAATCAGCATACCCGGTTTTGCATGGTACGACATAATCTGGTGACAGATACCTTTACCAGCATCATAGAACTTTGAAATGCCTTGTTTTACGACAATATCTCTGATTTCCTGATATTGTGTTGCCAGTTTCGCATCAGCAGGAGGTGCATTATGATCAAGTACAACAAGCATCTGGTCGGGATCAGCAACATTATTTCCACCCATTTTTTGAAATGTTTTATAAATGCTTGATGTATTGTCATGCGTAAGAATAATATCGGGTCTGGCAAAAACGATAGCACCGGCAGGAGCTTTAAAAATCTTTTCAGCAAACGTTTGTGGGTTCATAAACTCATTATTGAATGAAATTCTCTAGATCAACACGATCAAAGGTACACCAGTATAACGGTGTAAAAGTGATAATATTTTTATGCTATTTCCCAAGTAACCCGCCTTTCTGGTAGACTTCATACTGAACATCCGAGAAAGGTTCGGCATTATAAACAACATTATCTCTTAGGTTTTCCATACGGCCCGTCTTAAAATCAACCCTGATCAAATCGCCGTTTTTCAAGTCTGCACCGGCAAGTTCTTTACAAATGAGTACCGGAAATGCTGCATTAATGGCATTTCTTTCATAAATAGCGCCGAAGGATCCGGCAATTATTGCCTGCACTCCGAGAGCAGTAAAGCAATCAACAGCGTGCTGACGTGAACTCCCGCACCCGAAATTCTTTCCAGTGATAATAATATCCCCTTGCCTGGCTTTTTTCGAAAAGTCTTCGAATCCTCTGAGATTATCAAAGGTATACTGACCCATCTCTTTTATATCGGTTATTGCAAGGTATCTGTTATGATAAATCATATCAGTATCTATATTATCTTTATCTATGATCCAGATCCGTCCTTCAATTACAGAACTTTTAGCATGTCTGGATTCATCAGAATTGTCTTTTACCTTTTTATCTGCAGGTCTTTCCAGTACTGGGAACAAAAATGGCTGATCCGGAATATTATCAACCGTAACAATACTTCCTGCGACGGCTGATGCAGCTACCACTTCTGGAGATGCCAGGTACACGCTCCCCTTTCCCTGTTTTCCGGGGAAATTCCTGTTTCCGGTGCTTATAGTTACCTCGCCCAAACCATTCTGTCCTACCTGTCCGGCCGCGCATCCTGCGCAACCTGCATTGGAAACAAGCGCTCCTGCTTTTTTAAATATTGCAATAAGCCCTTCCGTCAGACATTGCTTCCAAATTTCATCAGTTGCCGGAACGATTTTCAGTACAACTCCGGGAGCAACTTTCCGGTCTTTGAGTACTGCTGCGGCCTTTCTCATATCACTAATTCTTCCGTTGGTACAGCTTCCGATAAATGCAGAATCGATTTTAGTCCCTTTTACTTCAGAAACATTTACAGTGTCGTGCGGCTCTCCCGGACGTGAAACCATTGGTTTAAAACCAGTAACATCGATATTAAATGTCTTTTCATAGTGAGCGTCGCTATCGGCAAATATGGGTTCAATTTTTGTTTTTGCCCTTTTGGAACAATATTCGATAATATCCCGATTAGGCGAAAAAAGTATAATTATTGCACCCATCTCTGTTGCCATTGAAGAGATGGTGATACGGTCGTCAAGATCCAGAATGTCAGCACAAGAACCGCAAATCTCAATCGAATAACCCAGGAGAGAGTTTGCCCCAAATATTTTAAGCAGATTGAGGACGATATCCTTTGAACTCACATTATCGGGAATTTTCCCCTCAAGATTAATTTTAACCGATGCAGGTATCTTAAACCACACTTTTCCGTTATGCCAGGCAGCAGCAATATCCATGTCTCCCATTCCTTGTCCGAAAGCTCCTATGGCTCCCAGGATATTAGCATGTGAATCGGTAGATACAAGTGTCGATCCGGGACAGGCGTAACCTTCATCCATCAGCACGTGTGTTCCGATACCTGCATCAATATCGTAAACCCTGATTCCATTTTCGCGCGCAAAAAGCCGGCAGGAGTGTTGATTAACAGCATATTTCTGATCAGATCCTGTCGGATTGCAGTCGAACGTAAAAAAGGTTTTGTCAGGGTCTTTTACAGTTAATCCGAAATCTCTGAGGTTCCTGACCACATTGGCGCCTCCGAAGTCACGGGCAACCCTCGAGTCAATCTCAAGATCTGCAATTTCTCCGAGATGCAGGACTTCAAGTTTTGAATGCGAAACAAGTATTTTTTCAAGCAATGTCATTGCCATATATTAAGTTTTAAATGTTAAAAGAGTATATTCGAAACTGTTTGCAGGTTCTATCTGAACTGAGCCCTGAAATCTCTTGGGGAGATACCTTCTGTCTTACGGAATTGCTTATTGAAATTGGAGATACTGGCAAAACCGCACTCCACTGCTATATCATGCACAGCGTATTCTGTTTCTCTAAGAAGATAACATGCTTTATTGGTTCTGACCCGATTCAGGTATTCAATAAACCCTGCTCCACAGTTCTTCTTGAAATACCTGCTGAATGCAAATGGACTCATCCTGGCAATTTTCGCAGCCTTTTCAAGAGGCATCGCTTTGAAATAATTCTCCCTTATATAAGTATAAACGTCCGACATTCTCTTATTTCCCCTTTCATCAAATGCGAGTTTGTAATTTTCTGAGCACAGATAGGCTCTTCTCTCGGAGGCACACAGGATCTTAATAATATTAAGAAAATCTATCATCTTATCAATGCCTTTATTATTAACCATCTGCACAAGAAATTTTTCAGCCTTTCTTGAATCTTCAACAGAAAAAGCTATGCCTCTGTCAGCTTCTCTGAGTAGCTCCTTAAGACAATGAAATTCATGCTGAGATAGTAAAGGCTCACCGATTGATTCCAGTTTAAAATTCACTATTATCCCATGGTTATCGGGAAGAGTATTATTTTGCCTGTAATAATTCCAGCAATGAGGAATATTTCCTGCAATGAGGACCATATCGTACTGATCAAACAATTCAACACTATCCCCTATAATACGGGTCCCATTGCTCTTTATATTCAGAACGAGTTCATATTCAGGGTGAAAATGCCACAATCCACCAGTGTCGCTAATGTATGCAGCGCGGAATCCACCTCCGTCATCGTATGAAATTTTTTCAAGTTCGGCAACCATTGCTATAAGTGTCTTTATTGCACAGCTACTATAAAAATAGACCTATTTTATCAATAATTAACAACGGAAACGGATATTTTTTTTGCCGATAAATTTGATTTATTCAATTTTTAGTTTAAATTTGTTCCAAGCTCATGCTATTGGTATTAAGAGGAGATGAGCAAGGGTTGGGGGTGAAAATCAACAGGATTGTATTGCAGACATTGACTTTCACATCAGGGACCTGAGGAATAGCGCCAGCTAGCCATGGTTCCATCCTTTTATCAGACAGTAGACACGGGAATTATCTCATTAATAAAGCCCGCTCCTGATTCTCACAACCACCCTTCCTCCTCTTATTTTTTTTACCTTTTCAGAAGTTCCACCCTAATCCTATATTTTACCCCTAAATCCCCCAAGGAGGACTTTGAAATTTATTTCTTTTCTTAAGCCCCCCTTGGGGGGTTGGGGGTATAAACAATGAGAGAAAGATAAACTAGTTCAATTATCCATACTTAAGCCCCCTTTGGGGGGTTTGTAGGTATAAACAATGAGAGAAAGATAGACTTGTTCCGTTTTGTTGAATGAAGCTTGATGCTAAAATCAATTAGATCAACGGGACACTCATTAAAAAATAGACTATCTTTGCGTACATTCAGTAAATGGGGATCACTGAATATTTTATCATTAAGCTGTATATAGAATAATGAAGACCTATATCAGAAGGAGGGAAAAAAACAATCATCTTGTAGTATTATATGGTGGCTGGGGGACAGATGAAAATGTCTTCACACCATTTTGCAACGACGAATTTGATTTTATCCTTTTCTATAATTATTCTGCCGATGAAGCCCTTGTTCTTCCGGAAACAAAAACCTATGAAAAAATCACTCTGATTGGATGGTCACTTGGCGTCTGGGCTGCTGAATATCTCTCTCCAAAAACCGGAATTAAGCCTGATGTTACAATTGCGGTAAATGGCACACCTATTCCGGCCGATGATATGTATGGGATACCTCTTAATATATTCGAAGGAACATTGAATAATATTACAGAGGAAAACATAGACAAATTTTATTTCAGGATGTTCGGTGACAAAAAATCATATCAGTCAAATATTCAAAGAGTTCCTCACAGAACACTAAAATCACTTCATGATGAACTCCGCTGGTTGTACAATCGAATAATGGAACAAAAGGAACCAGGTTTCAGATGGGATTATGCAGTGACAAGTGAAATTGACCGGGTTTTCCCATCAAAAAATCTGGCCGGTTACTGGGAAAAAGAAAAGAATACAAAGAATATTGTTCTCCAGCTTCCTCATTATCTTTTCAATGAATGGACATCTTTTACAGAGTTTATAAGCTTTGTAGAAAGCTATAAGGTCCCAAAACCTGCAAATAAAAAAGCTGCCGGAAAGAAAGCTAAAGATCTTTGATTAAAATATTAGAATCAGATTTGGCCACCAGCTTGTCGAATTTCTCGAGCATAGAAATTACTTTTTCATAATCTTTATTTCTGATCACCATAATCTGTTCAACTCCTTTCTTGTCGAGTTTTGAGAAAACATAGCTTACAGAAAGCCTGTTTATATCGATAGCCGGCTGATATAAGCGTTCCTTTTCTTCGTTTTCATGAATCATGGATACAATATTAACGCTGTTTAGATCCTGCAGAATATCACGTGCGAGTCTGACCGGTATTCTAAGATTAGCAGCTATATACGAAGCGCTTATAGGTTTTTCTCCCAGCGTAAAGTTCCTGATAATCATATGCAAAATCATTATAATCAGGGCACGCTTCTGGTAGTTGCTTATATTTAAGGCTTCAGACTCAAGCTCGTAACGGGCCAGATTCTGATTGGCGAACGATATTTCTGCTCCTAAAAGCACCACTATCCAGCTACTCTGCATCCAGATAATGAATAGTGGAACAGCCGCAAAGCTGCCATATAAATACCCGAGTTTTGTTATACCAAACTGAAGGTCAATATATAGCCATTGAATGCCTTGAAGAATTGTACCAGCTATAATACCTGAGATCAATGCCGGGGCAAACTTCACTTTGGCATTTGGCATTACAATGAACAATACTGTTAGTGCTGTCCAGTTGAGTAAATAGGGCGCAAATTTTACAAGAAAACTAATAACCGGCTTAAAAAAGTCAAGGATCGGCGCATTAGTCATATAATCAGGAAGTTTTGTACTTATAAATAAGTTAATGCCACTTGAAAGTATTATAAAAATTGGAGCTATCAGCATTATCGTCAGATAATCAGTGAACTTTCTGTGCCATGGTCTTGATGTTCTGATCTGCCAGATATGATTGAATGAGCTTTCTATATTATTTAAAAGCGACATCACTGACCAAAAAAAGATTATTATTCCAATCCCTGCCATATAACCTCCACTTGTTCCTTTTATGGCAATTTCGGCTTCTGTTAACAACCATTTAAAGTTTTCCTGTTGGGTCGGGAACTTTTCTTGTATAAATACTTTAATATTATTATCAACATCAAATCCCTTCGCAATAGCAAATACAATAGCTACTATTGGTATAATAGAAAGTAACGAGTAGAAAGTCAATGCAGAAGCTCTGAGCTGGACCTTATCATTATAGAAGCCCCTTGCAGCAAGAAGAATAATCCGCAATTGCTTAAATATAAAAGTCTTCCCTCTTGAAATCTCAGAAAGCGGTGTATGCCAGATAATATGGTTAAGCCTCTTGAACAGATCCAGTACCCATGAAACAGGATTTACCATAATGCTATATTTACATTAATATCAATAAGTTATTTGTAGAAACTGCTCTCAGCTTCAAATATACGAAATACCTTGGGGCATTAAATGGAATAGCTTAAAAAATTGCTATTTTCACTTTCAAAAAAAATAGCGATATGAAGGTTGAAATCCTGGAATTTGTAGAAGGAGCCCGACATGCACAAGGCGTGACAGTGATTATTGATGTATTCAGAGCATTCTCCGTTGCCTGTTATGTTGCAGATGCGGGCGCTGCAAGAATAATTGCTACCGCTGAGGTTTCAGAAGCCTTTCTATTAAAAAAGAAGTACAAAAACTCAGTCCTTGTAGGAGAAAGAGATGAAAAAAAAATTGAAGGATTTGACTTCGGGAATAGTCCGACCGAAATTATCAAAGCCGATCTTACAGGGAAAACTGTTATACATACAACAACTGCTGGTACTCAGGGTCTGATAAATGCCACAAATACCGACGCTGTCCTTACGGGTAGTTTTGTTAATGCTGGTGCTGTTATTCAATATATAAGGTCTGTTAATCCTGATCATGTTTCGCTCGTAGCCATGGGATACCGCGCAATATATTCAGCAGAAGAGGATCTGATGTGTGCTGAAATGATAGCATCAGAACTAAAAAATGAAAAAGTCAATCCTGAAATAAAAATTAGTGATCTACAGTATTCTTCAGGAAAACGATTTTTTGATCCGTCCAACATTGATTTTTCTCCTCCGACGGATTTTTTTCTCTGCACTATGTTAAATAAGTTCAGTTTTGTTTTAAAAGCAACAAGAAGATTTGATGGCAATGTGGATCTTATGAAAATAGATGTGTAATCAATTTATTATCAGCTAAAAGATGTTTATAAATATCGGATTGGACTGATACGAAGTATGATGAACAATTTTCATACTACCCATCTTCGCAAAGAATTATAGCAAAACAACTAGAGTAATTATCAGAATTCAGGAAGAGTTTTTTTCCTGTTATGAATTTCCCGGTATGTGCAAAACATGCTCATCTTATAAAATGCAAACAGGAAAAGGGAAATATCGCTCGAATCAAGCCTGATCTCCATCCTATCCCTGAATTTTATAAAGATGGCGGCCAAAATTCTTGTCATCCCGAAAAATTTAAGCTTGTTATATATACGGAGCATCAGGACTGTATCTGAAAAAGCTCTCTTATCTGTCACCTTATCGTACAATTTGCTTAGATTTTCAATCCCCAGTTTTGTTTTATTAAGAAAATCTCTGTTGATTTCAAGTCCCTCGTGCATCAATCCATTATCAATATGAAGAATGTCTATGCCGGCCTTTTTCAACTGATACCCAAGAAGAGTATCCTCGTGACCATATTGCTTAAGCTCTTCATTAAAACGTATTATTTCGAAAACTGATTTCTCAATCATGACATTAAATGTTGAAAAACCTGCATGTGGGTGTTTGTTCCTTTCCGCTGCGCTTTTTTGTTCTCTCCATTTTCCATATTTCCATCTGAGAAGTTTATCCGGATCACCAGGAGCGCTGTCGTGGTATAATGTACCACCACAAATAACCCGGGAATTATTCATATAAGGCAACCAATTTAGAATATAAGCTTCGGCTGTTCCAGGCAACATTACATCAGCATCAATAAAAAGCAGAAAGTCTCCCTTAGCTTCAAGGGCAAGCTTGTTGCGGATCGCTGCCCTTCCAATGTTCTTCTTTGAAGAGATCACTTTTACATTCTCAGTTTCGAGAGATATGTATTTTTTGTGGTATTCAGCTGAAGAACCGTCATCACCTATAACAATTTCACATAATTCAGGAACCTTGCCCATTGCACTTTTCATGCTGTACACCAGAGCAATCAGGTCGTAATCGAATACGGGAATAAGCAATGAGATCTTCATCTTTATCATAGGTTATCATATCAAAAGTACAATATATTTTCTAAATAATTGTCCGACATTTTTTGGCAAAGAAATTGCATTGGCTAATTTTGCATTTGACTTTCTATAATTCTTGTATGTTAATGAGAAAAGCATTTTATCTCTTTCTGCTTCTACTGGTTCCTGCAGTTTCTTTTGGTCAGCTAAAAAATGGCTATGAAATTGATATAACCATAAAGGATCTACAGGATTCAACTTTGTTTTTAGCTTATCATCTTGGTGATAAACAGTATATCAAAGATACTCTAAAGCTTGACAGAACAGGGCATGCAGTTGTGCATGGCAAAGAGATTTTGCCTCAGGGCATATATATGATCGTACTTCCCGGAAGAAAGTACTTTGAAATTCTTATGTCTGCGGATCAGCATTTTGGTCTGACCTGTTCCTACAAGGATTACTTTAATACCCTGAAATTTACAGGATCTGATGAAAATTCTGCCTTTATAGAATACCAGAAAAAATGGGTGACTATGCAACAGCGTGCAGGCGTTCTTGCCAAAAGGATTCAAAATAACAAGCAAAACAGCGATTCACTGAAGATTCTTGGATATATGGAGAAAATTCAGGAAGAAAACATGAAATCATATCTTAAAAGTGTTGTTACCGCAAATAATAGGAATCTTCTTGCGACTCTGGTCAAGGCAATGCTTCCTGTGGAGGCTCCCGAATTTTATGTTCCATTTGGATCTGCAAACCCCGATTCGGTGAAATGGGTAAGAAACTACAATTATAATAAGAACCATTTTTTTGATAATATCGACCTTAATGACGAGAGATTGCTGCGCACACCCATACTGTTCGCGCGACTTAACGCTTTTTTCACAAATGTATTGATACAATCACCCGATACATTAAATAAAGAGATCGATAAAATGTTAAAAAAATGCAGTTCAAATTACAAGGTATATCAATTTGTTGCTGTATTTCTCTTTAACCATTTTAGGGAAAGTGAAATAATGGGACAAGATGCTGTATTGGTTAAAATTGCAGATGATATTTATCTCTCAGGAAAAGCTGATTGGGTTACAAAAGAATTTAAGGACGACCTTCGTAAACAAATTGACCTTTTAAGACCAAATCTAATCGGTAAAAAGGCCGAAAATATTGTAATGGATTCATTTAAGGGAATATTTGTATCACTGTATGATGTTGAAAAAGAGTTTACAATTCTGTATTTCTGGGAGCCTGATTGCGGACATTGTAAAGAAGCCACTCCTAAACTGAAAGCTTATTATGATAAGCCTAAGGATTACAGCATGGAAGTCTTTGCAGTTTGCACAACATCTGACAAAGCAAAATGGACAAAGTATATTGAGGATAACAAGCTGACATGGATTAATGGATGGGATCCTCAAAGAAGTTCACATTTTGACTTTTACTACAATGTGCAGTCCACTCCTACCTTATACATTCTTGATAAAAATAAAAAAATAATCGCCAAGAAACTGGCTGTTGAAGAGATAGGTCCATTTATTGATAACTACAGAAAGTACTTCAGATCACAACTCTCCTTAAAGCATTGATTAATTCATATACTGACTTGTACTTTGTGATCTTTGATTCTGTTGATAGTTGCCAGTAACTATTTATCTCAGAAGGCAGTATAATAAATGTGGATGTTTTTTCTTTTGCGACAGAAAAACCGGCCCTGTTTACCGCCTTTTCAGTCCAATATCGCTTGCCAGTGCCTTCAATATAAATACTTCCCATTGTATCACTCCTGAACGAAAAAGTACCATCTTCAATATTGAATGAAACACTTGTTGAACTGAAAAGGTGTTCAAATGCGCCGGAAATCATCAGATCCTCAGGAGCTCCTTCAATAAGGTCGTCATCAAGTATCAGCCAGATTTTGTCTGATTGGCTGATAGCCATCTGAAGATCGTGAGTTGAAAAGATAATTGTCTTACCATTATCACCCGAGAGATGGTGCAGGAGGTGAAGAATATCATATTTCGCCGCAATATCAAGGAATGCAGTTGGTTCATCCATAACCATAATACCGGTATCCTGGGCTAAAATCCTTGCTATCATAGCTTTCTGTCGTTCTCCGTCTGAAAGTTCCGATACAAATTTTTGGCAGAAAGATCCCATTTCAATCTTGGAGATGGCATCCATTATTCGTTCATGGTCATCTTTTTCAATTTTCCCGATCCAGTTGGTATGGGGAAAGCGTCCGAGTGCAACCAGATCATAAACACTCATATTGCTGACCTTAACAATCTCGGTAGAAATATAACCTACTTTAAGTGCAAGTTGCATCCTGGAATAGTCTTTTAGATTTCTGCTATCGTATAAGATCTCTCCGCCCAGAGGTTCCTGAAGTCCGGCAAGTGTCCTTAATAAGGTGCTCTTTCCTATTCCGTTTCTTCCAATAACAGCTATAAGTTCACCTGTTCCGGCACTGGCATTAAGAGGAGGAAGCAGAACCTTTTTATTTTTCCCTGAAGAATATCCTATTTTCAGCGAATCGAGGGACAATATTTCTTTTGAATCCTTTTTCATCAGAATGATACTGAATATTTCCTTCTATTCAGGATTACCCATATAACCACCGGAATTCCGATCAAGGAAGTCACGGCATTTACCGGAAGAATACTCTCTGATCCGGGTAACTGGGAGATAATGTCGCTAATCAGCATAACGACTCCTCCCAGCAGAATTGTTCCAGGTAACAAGATCTTGTGATCTGATGTCTTAAACATGATTCTTGCCATATGAGGCACTGCAATTCCTATGAATCCTATTGGGCCGCAGAAGGCCGTAACACTTCCCGCAAGAATGCTGGTACATATAAAAATTACTGACCGTGCAAACCCTACATTAAGTCCTATGCTGGCGGCGTAATTTTCACCAAGAAGCAGCGCATTTAACATTTTGGACGAGAATAAACTCATTGTCACTCCAGCTATGATGGAAATCAAAAGAACATTCAGCTGACTTGAGGTTAGATTTCCCAGGCTTCCCATTGTCCAGATCACGTAGGCTTTCAACATAGTCTCATTGCTGAAATACTGCATTATAGTTACAATAGCTGAGATGCCACTCGCAAGCATAATGCCGAGAATAAGGATAGTCATAATGTCTTTGACCCTTGAGGAAATCGCCATAATCAACAGCATTACCGCACCTGCTCCAAGCCATGAGGCTGCTACAAGGATCCAGTTACCTAATCCGTTGAGGCTTTCAGGAGTAATATTTGAAGAAAAACCTAAAATAACAAAGGCAACACCCAGACTTGCTCCGGAACTAATGCCAAGAACATAAGGTCCTGCCATCGGATTCCTGAAAACGGTCTGCATTTGCAAACCACTTAGCGATAAGGCCACTCCTACTATTAATGCTGTGATAGCCTTCGGCAATCTGAATTTGAGAATTATGGTCTCATAATTGTTCCCGGTATGCCTGAAAATTGCACTGATTACTTCAGAAGCTTTTATGTTAACTGAGCCAAAGAATATATCAAGAATAAAAAAAACAACCACGAGGGCCAAAAGGGTCGCGAAAATAAGCCTTGCTTTTCTTACTGACTTATTCTGAACATTTTTGTTTTTCTCTATTCCTGATTTCAAGATGTTAGTTTTTAATAAATTTTCCTATAGTAAAAGAGTTCCTGATCCCTGAATAATTCAGGGTGCAGAATTGTGGCTATATCTTTCAGAAGCAGATGAGGATAAAGAGACGCGCTCTCCCAGTAGTCATTTCCACCACTTGAAGTGATCCTTTTATTGTTGTTGAACAGGTTATCATTTTTGAAACATAAAAGATCATTCAAACGCGGATCTACTGATGAAATCTCATTCTTCGATCCGGCACTTCCTATATTAAGCCAGTAATCGGCAGTCAAACCTTTCAAATAGACATTCTCAATTCCGTATGGCATTGAAAAAGATGATTCGGTTTCCTTCCATAAATAGTCACCTCCGGAATCGCTAATAAGTTTACTGATAAAAGAATTCCCCGGTGAAATGTACCAGGTATCTTTAAATGGAAGTCCCAAAAGTACCTTTGGTCTGCTCCTTGTATTCTGACTTATAAAAGCCTTTAGCCTGGAATATTCATAAACCTCAGAATTAAAAATGCTGTCGGCTAAATTCTCTTTGCAGTACAGAGCACCAAACAGTTTGATCCATTCTGCTCTGCCTAAGGGATCTGTCTCCAAATAATCACCATTTATGATGACTTTTATGCCCAATTCTTTTATCCTGGCAACATAACCTGATGATTCACTCCCTATCCCATAAATCATTATCAGATCGGGAGATATTTTGAGTATCAGCTCCCTGTTAAGATTTGCTTCATACCCTACATCCACAACCAACCCTTTCTCAACATTCCTTAATATATCAGGAGAAAATATAAAACCAGTGCCAGAGACTCCCGCAATCGATCTTTCCTCACCCAAAGCAGAAATCATGGCTAGATGAGTTGTTGACATGCAGATTATTTTTTGAACCGGAACAAAAATTACTGATAAAGAATCTATTCCTGCCGGAACAGCGCAACCCCTTCTTATAAGGTAATATATCTGATTAACACCGGTGGCTCCCTGCCATGGATTGATGATTTTAACTTCAGTCCAACCACTCTTTTTTTCCAGCGTGAATCTTTCAGCTCGCGATATCAAAGCTTCTCTTACATTATTATGAAAGGGATGGTTCACTTTTTTACCACCGCACGATTCAAAAAGAATTATAAATAGAGCAAGTACAAAAATTGGCTGACATTTCATTTCTTACTTTTTAAGATGGAAGGAAAGCGTCAAAAAATATGTTCTGTCTGGTTGCGGATAATAAGCAATTATCTTGTAATCAGCATTAAAAATATTTTCAATTTTAAACCTGAAGTCAACAACATTCTCTTTAATATTGAATTTCAGACCACTGGTGAAACTATTAACGCTATAAGCATTGAGAAAACTTGAATTATCGGGAGTTGTATAGGAACGGCCGGTAAGATTAGTCACCCATATTGCGTAAATGTTCTTATAGGCAATATGAAGAGAACAATTAGCCTGATTTTCGGGAATGTAAATTAATTGTTTTCCGATGGTTTCAGATGATCCTCTGTTCTTATCAATGGCCCTGGTGTAAGAATATCCGGCATACATGTTAACAGATAGGTTATTATTGAGATATTTCACTGACAATGAGTACTCTAATCCTGATGAGTTGACACTCCCAATATTATCAGCTACCCAAAAAGAAGATTCTCCCGGACGCCATTGTATCATATCCCGAATATGATTATTAAAATAGTTCAGTTCAGAACCAAGCTTAACTGACCCGGTAATCTGGTGGTCAAGTTTATATCCGATTTCATAAGAGTAGGCATATTCGTTTTTCAGGTCAGGATTGCCACCAGGATTCCAGAAACGGTCATTGAGTGATGGTATCTTTGAATTTCTCGAAAAATTTAACTTTAGGAAATGCTCTTGTCCCCTGATGATCCTGAATTCAAAACCAGCAGAATAATCAGGAATCAGGAATGATTTATCATTTAGAACGTCCCTGAGCAGGATCACCGCACCGAATCGTCTGCCTATTTTCCTTTCAGCAGATAGAGTAACCGTTGCATTGTTTTGTCTGACGCCTTTTTGATAATTATTTGATTCAATACTATTCAGTTCATCACTTAAGACTATCTTGAGGCGTGAGTACTCACCGAGAGGTGTTGTCATTCCCCCTTTTAAAACAAAAGTGTTGGCCTTGTTTTTGGAATCAATGGAGTAAAGCTGGCTGGTATAGTTAAGATTTGTAAACATCCAGGCAGCTGTGGTAAAGAATTCTCTCCTTCCATTTATAATATCATAGTTTACAATGCTTCTGAATGATTCGTCTGTTTGCTTTTCCCCTGAATATCCATATTGTGTTGAGCCGGGAAGATCGCGTGATGCCGACTGGTACCAAAACCTGGCTGAAAGCACATTTTCAGCCTTTCTGAGATAGAGTTCCTGCATAAAACCCTTCTGCAAGACTTGATTATTCTCCCTCCTTTTCCAGACCGGGTCAGGGATCGCTTCTGTATCGAAATAAGAGAAATTATTTTGTGATGAGTTTAGATAACCTTTGGTAACAGACAGGAAATGATCACTTCCTGTACTCACTTTCACCAATCCTGAATATCTTCCATAACTTCCGATACCAGGAATGACATCAATAATGGTCTGTTTCTTCCACGAGGGCTCATTCTCAAGATTTATAATTCCACCAATGGCACCATTGCCCAGATCCATTGATGCGCCACCGAAGCTGACCATAATATTGTCTACCATACCCGAAGGTAAAAGGGAAAAGTCGGTCTGACCCACCATCGGATCGTTTATATTGATTCCATTCCATAAAACCTGAGTATGTCCTGCGGAGGTTCCCCTGAATGACGATGTTGCAGTTCCTCCTGATCCATAATTTTTTATAAATAAAGGAGTGGTTTCATTAAGCACTTCAGGCAGGGAGAAGAGCGGATAATCATTTAGCCGTGAAGAATCGATACTGTAAAATTTGAAGCCCGGCTGATCTGAACTTATCTGTTTTCTTGTGATTATCACTTCCTGAATTTTCATGGTATCGTTTTGAAACGATAATTGTCCGTTTAATTGCAATGTCATGACACTTGCAATAAAGAGGAGACTCACTCCTGAAATGGATTTCAATGTTTTCTGATCGATAGTTTTGTCCATAATAATACTTATCATTTTATATGATAACCATTATCAAGGCTGTCAGGAGGTTAAGTAAGGAATCATGCAATGATCCGACGCTTTTTTCCCCGAAAGCTTTGAATATTAGAATTTTCTGGCAGGTCTTCTGACTTATCCCGGTCTCATGAAGCCTTCCCATAACGTTTGAAAGTCACAGTGGCAGGTATTTCATAAAACCATCATCGTTAGAACGATCGGGCTTCACAGCAGCGGGTACTGTTGCGGATTCAAACCGCATTCCCTTTTCATTACAATGATTTTATTTCATCGTAACACCAAATCAAAACAAAGATAGTCGATATTATTATCCTTACAAATATGAATAAGGGTCAGATATCAACAATTGTTAACAAATACAAAATTCCAGAAATATTTCTATGTAGGGCACAGTCGCGACTGTGTCCTACGAATGTAAATTATCTTGAATATTTTAATATTTGTTCACCTATACCAATTCTGTATCCGGTGGATAAGAATACTATATTGCCGTCCTTATCAGAAACCAGGACAACAGGCAAATCAGTTTCAGTCGGAAGATTAAGAGAGTTCTTGAGTAAAGTCAGATTGTTATCAAGGCCAAATGATGAATTTGCAGGTAATCCTTTTATGATCTCGTGATTAAATTTATTGCTATTCTTAGTGGTATCTGACAAAAAAAGAAATCTGGCTCCCAGGGCATCCAATTCACTCTTAAGCAGGGGAAGATCATTAAATATATGTTTGGTAGGCTCCTTTTCAGGCTCCATCCAGATTATTATAAGTCCACTATTTTTGGCGCATGCCTGGGAAGAATTATCGAGATGATACATGGAGCTGAGCTTTTTCAGATCAATATTCCCGAGGATTTTCCTGTCAACAAGATCCTTCCTTATCTTTACTTCAATTTTCTTATGTTCGTTTTCCGAAAGATCAAAAAATGAGATATTTGACAAGATTCTGCTGTCATTTAATCTATTGCCTGTCACAAGCATATACTTCCCCGGTGGAAGTGCTAACTCTTCTTTAAAATCAGTGATTTTTCTATTAAATTCATATTCGAGAGTATTATACCGGCCTTCTTCAGATCTCGCAAGAGTAAACTGAATGTAGTATTCAGGTACCGGTTTTGTATCAGTTGATTCGAGTTTCAGATATCCCCTTTTCAGATCAGGTTTTTTCTGGTCGGAAAAATAAACATCATTCCAGTTTCCATCTATGAAATACTGTGGCTCATTTCTTCCCGGCTCCAGTCTCGCAGGTATTCCAAGACTTCTGCAAATTGCTATGAGACAAATTGCACGCGAAGCTGCGTCAGATACTTTGAGTTCAAAAACTCCTATTGGCGTTATTGGTGTTCCGTAATAGTTTTCATCATTTATTTTGATATTCTTATCCAGATACCGGACAATAAGTGATGGATCTTTTGATCCTTTTAACAATAAATCATGCGGAAGTACTTTCAAAAAATAATGTCGCCATGCGACAAGCATCTCATTTGAAACCCTTGGATTAAGAACATATTCAAGGAAGATCTTTTCATCATTCTCAACCTTAACCTCAACCTCAACCTTAGCCTTAATAGTTAGAGCACTATTAATAAGATGATCTGAAAGAATATGCCTCTTGGTATCACGAAGGTCCTTATCAGGAAGTATCTCAAGCAGTGACATGGCAGATTTAAGCAAGGAATCCGGTGTATTGGAAAGAAAAGAACTTATCTGCAGATAATTGCCCATGCTTCTGGCAATAATACTCCTTACCCTTGCAGTATCAAGATTTAGTCGCAGAGCGAGTTTTTTTGATTCTGCAGGTGTCATCCATGAATCTATATACTTTTGACGAATTGTGTTCTCATTGCTGACTCTATAAGAATTCTGTTTAATAAGTTCCGGAGATGGCCCCGGAAGAGGTGTTCGAACTAAAGGTACATCAAGATCCAGATTTATGGTATTTCCATATTGCAACTTGCTGTCAGGTTTTAATACTAAGGTATCTGTTTCACTAACTGATATTTTCTTAAAATCAAATTTATCATCTTTATGGGCCCACACCAGCAAATCACCTAATCCTGTTTCAAACTGACTTATTCCATATTTATTTGTTGGCACGACGGCAAGTGGATAAAATTCAGCATAATTATAGAGTTGGTATTCCACAATAGCATTATTTACCGGAGCACCCTGGCTGTCAACTACTTTTACAAATATTTTCTTTGTGACAGCATATTTAGAGAGATTATTGACATCTGTATAATTAACATTTCTGTTTATTGCATTTTCTTCGCCAAGGTAGGCTCCGAACGACTTTGTATGAACCAGCATAGCCCTTCTTGCAGGTTCCGTAAACCAGCCCCGGTCAAGCATGGGTTCAGGTTCGCAAGCACCCATATAATACCATCTTCCGTCGGACCATATTTCAACCCATGCGTGGTTATCGTCGCTGTGGGCCCATCGTGGAGTATAAACCTGTCGTGCGGGTATTCCAACTGTTCTCAGCGCAGCCACTGTGAATGTCGATTCTTCACCACACCGGCCTCTGGCTGACAGGATCGTGCTTACAGGACCTGATGTCCTTATATCGGCAGGTTGATAGCTCACTTTTTCATGGCACCAGTGATTTATTTCCAGGGCTGATTCAGTTAATTCCTTCCCTTTTATCCTGTTCATAAGCTCATCATAATAGACTATCCTGAATGAGTCGAGGTTTTCATTATTGACCCTGCATGGAAGGACATAGTGGAGGAATATCTCTTCAGGAATTTTCTTTCCCCAATTTGTTTCTGACCTGGCACGAAGTGAGATATCAACATTAGCCAGGAAAAAAGCACAGCTATAATCAGCCAGATCGCTTAATGGCATGTAAGCATAAAGAAATTTCAAAGCTTCTGATCGTTCAGGTGAAAGCTTTTTGTTAAAAACCCTGGTAAATGCCGAATCTTTGTTTACGAGGTATTTTCTTTGATCAAATGCTCTTTCAGATGCCAGAAGGTATTTTTGGTCATGAATAAGATGATTACTGGAACATGACATGAGAATCATTGTTATTAATAATAGTGTAGAGACAGGTCTGAGACCTGTCTCTACAATGTCTTTCGGCAATATATTCATGTTAGCAATTATTCTAGATAGTACCGCAGGAATTTCTTACAATAAGTTCCGGAGCAATGTTAACCTGACGTTTAAATTTTCCTTTCCCGGAATTTTTAACTTCCGACCAGATCATATTTGCCACTTTAGTTGAAATTCCTGAAAGTGGTTTACGAAGACAGGTCACAGGCGAGAACATAAGGTCGAAACCGGTTCCCTCTTCCATCGAAATAACAGCAATATCCTGTGGAACTCTTAATTTCTTTTTCCTTAGTAAAGTCATTATCGGATAGACAAGGCTCGCGTTCATTACTATCATCACATCGGCCCTGTATGGAGGACGAAGATATTTTTCGAATTGTACAGAATCGATCTCATCCCCTGCCTGATGTTTGTCAAGTTCAACGACGACTGGTCTGTTTATTCCAGGTCTTTGACCAATAACATTAATAATATCCTCAATAGCAGCAGTATCGGATCGGGAAGGCCTATGGTCAGCAACTATTATAATGTTTTTATAACCAAGTTTATCAAGATGAGTCACAACGAGCTGGGCGCCGGCTAATGTATCGGTACTTACAGTATTGAGTCTCAATGTCTTTGACGGTCTTTCAAGAAGAACAAAGGGATAGTCAGTGGTCCTGAGTGTTCTTATTGTAGCTTCATCAGCTGCATCGCCAAGCAGGATAAGCCCGCTGTAAAATTTTTTAAAAGCTCCTACAAGACGATCGTACCTCTGATCGTCGGGATCTTTTGTTACAATAGAGAACCCGACACCGATACTCGAAAAAGCTTTCTGAAGATATGGAGTAATCTGGATCACAAAAGGATCATTGATTGACGATACTATCATACCAAGTACACCCGGTTTATCCTCGACAGGCGATGATTCATTTTTCTCCTGAAGCGATTCGTAATACCCCATTTGCCTGGCCAGCATAAATACTTTTTCCTGGGTATCCTTGCGGATTCCCTGCTGATCAGCTTTATTGTTAAGTACAAGTGATACAAGTGTACCAGATACACCAAGCCTTGCGGCTAAATCTTTATTTTTAAATTTTTTCCCCATTTCCCCATTTAATTGGAAGAAATAAATTTAGTACTTTTTTTTAATCGGAGGCATAATTTAATAATTTTTAACTTTTTAATAAAAAAGTAGAGACGCCCAGTTTAATAAAAAAGTAGAGACGCCCAACTTGGGCGTCTCTACAATATTTTATAGTATAATGATGTTAATTATCTTTTAGGCGCGCTAATTCCTCTCTGTTTGGCAGCATTTTCTAATCGTTGCTGCCACTTGGATTTTTGAATCGGCTTTTTCTTGTTTTGCTCCAGTGTCGCAAGCACTGCATCAGCATTTATAAATCGTTTGGAAATCATGTTCTGAGCATAGGTAAGCATATTGGCAAGGAAATAGTAATATGTAAGACCAGCTGAGAAGTTATTCAGGATAAGCATGAACATTACAGGCATCATGTACATCATCATCTTCATACCGGGCTGGTCTGATCCCGGTGAAGAACCGGTCATTTTCATTGTCAGCAGGGTTGAGGCAGTCATAAGCAGTGTAAAAAGACTTACATGACTTCCATACATTGGAATTGTGAAAGGAAGAGTCAGTATGGAATCATAAGTCGACAAATCGGTCGCCCACAGGAAGTGCTCCTGCCTTAGTTCAATTGAAACCGGGAAAAACCTGAACATTGCAAAAAGGATTGGCATCTGCAGCAGCATCGGCAGACAACCTCCCATTGGGTTCACTCCTGCCCTCTTGTAAAGATCCATGGTAGCCTGTTGCTTTTTCATGGCATCCTCTTTCTTGGGAAATTTCTTTCCAAGTTCCTCAACCATTGGTTTAAGAACCTGCATTTTAGCCTGCGACTGGTAGGATTTAAAAGTAAGCGGGAAAAGAACCACTTTTATTATTATTGTCAGGATAAGTATTATTAAACCAAAATTGCTCATAAACCGGTTTAACCAGTTAAAAATCGGAATGATTGCAAACCTGCTTATCCAGCCAATAATATTCCTGCCAAGGAAAACTATCTTTTCAAGTTGGGGAGCCTCTTTTTTAAGAATAGGAATCGAATTTGGTCCGTAATACAGCTTCATATTTACGGAATTTGAAGTACCTGCACCAAATGGGATACCAACCTCTGAAGTATAATATCTGAGATACTTTTTTGATGCAATTGTCTTTGTTGAATTGATGGATGCATTCAGAAAGAAATCGTTTGTAATGATAATGGATGAAAAAAACTGGTCCTGAAATGCTATCCAGCTGAGTTTTGTTGTGATATCGCTTTTTAGTGTCTCCTTTGACTGACGTGTTCCGATCCCCGTAACATCATCCTGATAATATTTGTAGTTTACAGTACAATAAGTCTCTTCGTTTTGCCGCCCTTTTTCCTGTTGAGGGATATACATCTTCCAGTCCAATGTCAGACTATTCTGATTTGAAGCAATAATGCCTTCCATCGATTTAAAGTTGACATTGAAGTCTACCGAATATTTATCAGGAGCAAGAGTATATTTATACTCTATATATTTATCATCACCAGCGAATAATCGAAGCACTACACTTTCGGGTCTGGAAACGACATTATATGATTTCAGGTCAGAAACAGGCTTAAAGAACAGGTTATTTGTCTTAACAGCTTTATTGTCGGATGTAAAAAAGTCAAATCCGAAGATAGTCGAATCACCTGAAAATAGAATTAACGGTTTAGCATCAAAAGTCTTGTAATCTTTCAGTCTTGCAGAATAAACCCGCCCTCCCTTAAGAGAAATTTTCAGTTCAATTTTGTTGTTCTCCAGTGTTATAAAATCATTCTCCCCTATAGCTGACTGGGCAAATACACCATATTGATTTATGTCCGTTTTTACGCTAGAAGAACTGGTTACAGGAGCTCCTGAAGTTGCCAGTTTTACATTCAATGAATCGGGATTCTGTTTTTCGGATGTGTTTCCGAGTTTAAGATTGATCTCATTTATTTTAGCAATGGCATCGGGCTGATTGGGGTTTAATCTCAGAGCGTTGACATATTCTGTCCTGGCTTCTTCAAGATTTCCGTTTTTATAATCAGATTCTGCAACCGCAATGGCCTTCTCAAATGCTTTATTTCTCTGGCTGGTACTATATATACTGAAACCTATGAAGATTACGAAAATCAGGATAAGGCCTGTTATTGTATTTCTATCCATTTATAAATTATGAGTTAAAATTTTTGATTTGCAAAGATAGTATTTTTTCTGTTTTTATTGCTGGAACTCGTAGCTGAGAGGCAATACATGGAGTTTCTATCCTATACAGGCCTTAACGAAACTAACAAAAAGCGGATGTGGATTGATGACAGTACTGCTGTATTCCGGATGAAATTGAACGCCAATAAACCACTTGTGATCAGGTATTTCGATGATCTCTACCAAACCCGATTCAGGATTGATTCCAACTGGTACCATACCATGACTTTTGAAATCATCATAGTATTTATTGTTGAATTCATACCGGTGTCTGTGCCGCTCTATAATATCAGTTTTCTGATAAGCTTCGAATGTTTTTGAGTTTTTATCAATAACACACTTATATCCGCCGAGTCTCATTGTTCCCCCTTTATCTATTACACTTTTTTGTTCCTCCATCAGGTCAATTACGGGGTATTTTGTTTTATGATTTATTTCTGTCGAATGAGCGCCCTCCAGATTGAGCACATCCCTTGCAAACTCAATGACTGCACATTGCATACCGAGACAGATTCCGAAAAATGGAATATTGTTTTCTCTTGCATATTTTGCAGTTAAGATTTTCCCTTCTATTCCCCTTGATCCGAAACCCGGTGCAACAAGAATACCATTAAAACCACTGAGTCTGTCAGTAACATTCTGTTCCGTGATATCTTCCGAATGAATATATTCTATATCAATTTCACATTCATTCATTGCTCCGCTATGAATAAAAGATTCGGCTATTGATTTGTAAGCATCCGGAAGTTCAACATATTTCCCGACAAGCCCTACTTTTATTGAGTTCTTAGGATTCTTAAGTTTGGTAAGGAATTCTCTCCATTCAGTCAGTGGCGGTTCGTTCTCAACAGGAAGACCCATTTTTCGCAGAACTGTCCGGTCCAGACCCTGCTCCAACATTTTTATAGGTACTTCGTATATAGTTGAAACATCTACTGATTCAATAACTGCATTCTCCTCAACATTACAAAACAGGGCTACTTTACGTTTGATGTCTTCATTAAGATGCCTTTCTGTTCTTAACACTAAAACATCTGGTTGAATTCCTGTTTCAAGAAGTTCTTTAACTGAATGTTGAGTAGGTTTGGTTTTTGACTCGCCTGTTGAGGATAGATAAGGAACCAGAGTAAGATGAATGACAATGCAGTTTTGTGATCCAAGCTCCCATTTTAACTGGCGGACGGATTCAATATACGGAAGTGATTCAATGTCACCAACGGTACCTCCTATTTCAGTAATGACAATATCAAATTTATTACCTGAACTGACGAGTTTGATCCTTCTTTTAATTTCATCAGTTATATGAGGGATGATTTGAACAGTTTTTCCCAGATAATCTCCCTTCCGCTCCTTATTAATAACTGACTGATAAATTCTGCCGGTCGTAACATTATTGGCCTGGCTGGTGGGAACATTTAAAAAGCGTTCATAATGGCCGAGGTCGAGGTCGGTTTCAGCTCCGTCGAGAGTTACGTAGCACTCACCATGTTCATATGGATTCAGGGTCCCAGGATCAACATTTATGTATGGATCGAGTTTCTGAATTGTGACCGAATAGCCTCTGGCCTGCAAAAGCTTTGCAAGTGAAGCTGAAATAATGCCTTTTCCCAGAGATGAAGTAACACCTCCGGTTACGAATACGTACTTAACGTCTGTCAAAGCAATGAAAATTTATTTGTTTTCTATATGATATCATTTAACATTAATCATCAAGACCTGACTGGTCAATCATCTTGACCTTTTCCTCAAGCGTCTTGATCAGTTTTTTAGCACTTTCAATTTTCTCCTCCACTTCCCTGATCATTGTGTCTGCATTAGTCGATTTTGCAAAAAAACCAATGTTATTTTCCCACAGGACGATATCGCTTTCAAGCTGTTTTATTTTGGTAAAAAATTTATCCCTCTCATTTCTCACTTTCCTCGAAGCTTTGGGATTAGCCTTAAGATTATCAAGCTTAGTTTTATACTTAAGGATACTCTTATCGTCATCACCAATTTTCAGTTTATCAAACTCCTTATTGATGGCAGCACGGTATTTATTTGTTATTTCATCTTTAAGATTGAATGGAACAAACCCGATCTCACTCCACTTTCTTTGCAACTCTTTAAGATGTTCAAAAGCAGCCTGGACGTCGGTACCCGGTTCGAACTTTTCAAGTTCCTCAATTATAGCGAGTTTGGCTTTCAGATTATCTTCATATGAAGTGTCGAGAGCAGCAAAAAATTCAGTTTTTTTGTTGAAAAAATAATCACAGGCTTTCCTGAATCTTTTCCAGCATCTTTCAGATTGCTTACGTGGTACAGGTCCTATTTCTTTCCACTCTTTCTGAAGCTTTATAAGAGCATCAGAAGTTGCTTTCCACTCTGTGCTTTCCTGAAGGGCCTCGGCCTGAATACATAATTCGGTCTTAAGCTGCAGGTTGTTTAACTGAATCTCTTTATTGTCAGCATAGAATCCTCTTTTTTTCTCAAAGAAGGCATCACATGCGTCTCTGAATCTCTGATAGACTTTATTGTTTTGCTTTTTAGGGGCAAATCCGATTGTTCGCCACATTTTCTGCAACTCAACTACCTTGTCTGCCCTTTCATCAAATTCCTTGAAGTTCTTAATCTCCAGCAGGTTGATTGCATCTACTTCTTCACAGAGAGCTATTTTGGCTTCAAGATTTTTTTTCTGATCGTCTTTCTGCTTCTCAAAGTACTCGTGATGCCGTTTGTTAATTTGAGAAGTAGCCTCTTTAAATCTTTCCCAGATCTCATTTTTAGATTCCTGGGGAACAGGTCCTATTTCACGCCATTGATTGTGAAAGTCCTGCAAAGATCTGAATGCATTGACTGGATTAGGTTCAAGAAGTAGCTCCTCGGCTTTTTCACATAATAAAACCTTTGCTGCGAGGTTCTTTTTGAGATCAAGGTCTCTGAGTTCTTTATTGATTTTAATATAATCATAGAAAATTTCTACATAATGATGATAGTTCTCCCACAGGTCTTTCAATGAAGTCTGGGGAACAACGCCGATTAAATGCCATTCATTCTGTAGGGCTCTGAAGTCATGAAAAGTTTTGTTTATAGACTCTTCTCGGTTAACAAGATCCTTGATTTTGTCAATTATATCGTACTTCTTCTTTAGGTTATCATATTTTTCAACTTCCTGAACCTTATTATAGTCGGTTTTTTTCTCTTTATATTTTTCGAGTAGGTGTTTTACGCGGGCATCATCGGGATCAACCCACTGTCTGTATTCCTCAATTTTACCACCTCCTTCAAGAAATTCATTCTTTCTTTGTTCCGATTCACTCTTCAGTTTCTTGTAGAAGAGAATCTTTATACGTTCAACATCATCTCTTATCTCTAGGGTTGGTCGGTTTTCAATAATGAGACCTAAAGTTTCAACAAGTTCGTGCTTTGAGTATCCTGAATAATCAACCTGCGGAAGTTCGATATCATCAAAAGACTGGATGTCCTCATGCTCCGGCACCACCGTTTCTTCTTTAACTTCAGGTTCTTCAGATTGTTTAAATTCCTCATTTTCAGCGACTTTTTCTGGTATTTCTTCGCTTGTTCCAGCTTCGTCCAGAGAGTCAGTTTTTTGCGCGTTTTCCGCTTGTATGGCATCCTCAGTTCCGAGGGCGTTTTCATTCGCCCCGGATTGTTCAATTCGAACAGAGTCATCCGGATTTTTCTTGGTCATAATCAATCCTTTTATATTTCAGCTCTTTATCAGTAATTTACACCACGGCAATCCATGGGAATTTCAGAGTACGAAAATATTGAAATATTTAATAAAACTCAAAGTTTTACCATAAATAAATATGAGAATCAGATATTAAGACAACCTTTACATGAAGTATTGAAAATTTTGAAGATATTAATTTCTTCTTTTCAAATGGTCATTGTAAGATTTAAGGGAGATAAATTATATATTTGAATTACAAATTCAACCAAAAGAGGTACTCTCTCAAACTAAAATTAAATTATTGTTCAGATGGATAAAACTCAAATAGCAATCTTAGCAGTTGCCTTCGCTGTAGTGGCAATCAGATTATATCAGAAATATATAAAAAAGGATAAGAATAAATCTGGAAGCAATACCCCAGATACATCTATGCCATCATCTCCGAAAGATGATGATTATGAGCCCTATTCCAAAAAATGACCGGGAATCATTTTCTATTCTTTGAAACCATATACCTGAACGGATTAACAATCTTTTGAAGGAGCCTGATGTTTTCTGTGATTATTTCTGCGGTACCCTGCATATTTTGGGTGAATTCAAGGTTTGTACCATATAATGTCTTCAGACCGTCCGGAAGTTCAATCTCAATTACATACGCATCTCCTGAAGGTACAAGTGATTTGGATTTTACTATGCCTCTCACCATTCCATATTGAAGATAAGGATAGCCACTAAGTTTAATATTAACCACCATTCCGATCTTTACTTTTCCCGATCTTTCCATCTTAAGGTTAATTCTGCCAAGAAATTTACCAGGTTCAAGAGGCACTATACTCACAACAGGTTCATCTTTGACAACAGATTGATTTGCGCTCCAGAACTTCGTAAATGAAACAATCCCTTCAATCGGAGAAACAAGGAGGTAGGTATTTTCCCATAAATCTATCTGTGCTTTCAGGTTTAAAAAGGATTCCCGCAACATTGAAATCAGTTTATCTTTCTCTTGTACCCTTGTTATACGATTATCCTGCAGTGATTGACGCTTTTCTGACATCTCAATAGATTTTGCTGAATGATCAAGTCGCACCTGCTGCAGTTCCATGTTTACCTTTAAGAGTGATTGATGTGAACTCTCCAAATCACTTTCGGCTATTACACTTCGTGCAAAAAGAGAAGAGTCTCTATTATATTTTTTCTTTTCAATCAGCTGATTTTCAGAATACAGTCTTTCCTTAATACTTAGTCTAGTAATATATTCCTGAGTCTTATTAATCTCATCTGTAAGAGAAACTATCTTGCTTCCGTAAAAATCATTACTGACATAGCTATTAAGGTCGGACAAGCTTTTCAGAAAAGTGGCATAGAAACCCTGAAGTTCACCAAGTTCAGAGAAGAGCGGCAGTAGTCTGTAAGAAAGAAGTTCGGGTGTCTTTATTGTGTCAATTGTATGCTTCAACAATTCAACCTCCTTTATTGAGGCTGTTGTTTCCATAACCGCTACTAATTGTCCTGTATTAACTTTATCTCTTTCCTTTACAAAAAAGGAATTTATGCGTCCTGTAATCTTTGTAACAAGAGTAACAGGAGGATTTGTTGTAGTAATTTCCACCTGGGCAAGGATAGTGTCGGGGTATCTTATCAACCAGGAAAAGACAATGAAAAGAACAAAGACCAGCAACATAATTGTAGTCCCCCACCTGAGGATCCGCCCGGGAGGTCTTCCCATTATCTCCCTGACAGAATCAGAATATAATATTTCAGGTCTTTGATTTTTCATATATCATTTTAGCTGCCAAGCTCAAGTTGATTTTTCACAAGATTAAAATATGCGCCTCTTTTTTCTATAAGCGATTCATGAGTGCCTGTTTCAATAATCCTTCCGCTGTCAAGTACAACAATCTTATCTGCATTTCGCACTGTACTCAACCTGTGTGCGACAACTATAACTGTCTTTCCTTCAAAAAAATCAGTCAGGTTTTCAACAATTACTTTCTCGTTATTGGCATCGAGGGAATTAGTTGCTTCATCAAAAATTATAAAATCAGGATCCTTGTATATAACACGGGCAATTAGCAACCGTTGTTTCTGGCCCTCACTTAATCCGTGTCCATTCGCCCCGATCTTTGTATTGTATCCAAGCGGCAGAGATTCTATAAATCCTTTAATGTTTGCAATTTCGACCGACTTCATAAGTCTTTCCTCATTTATCTCTTCCGAGCCGGGAGCTATATTGAAGGCAATGGTGCCGGGGAACAGAAAGCCATCTTGCATCACAGCACCAACTCTTTTCCTCCATACTTTAAGGCTCAGATTTGACAAACGCAGATCCCCTAAAAGTATTTCACCAGTGACAGGTTGGTAGAAACCTAAAAGCATTTTTAACAGAGTCGTTTTTCCGCTTCCGCTTGTTCCTACTATTGCCGTTATCTTATTTTCTTCTATAAACAGGTCTATATCCTTTAATGCATATGGAGACCTCGGGCCTTCATACTGAAAAGAAAGTCCATTAAAATATATGTCTTTTTTCTCAGGAAGCTTCCGCACTTTCACTTCCTGATCAGGTTCCTCTTCATCAAGGTTATGTACTTCAGCCAGACGATCGAGACTCATTTTTGCATCCTGCGACATACGAAAAAAACCAATTATCTGGCTGACAGGCACATTTAACTGACCAATTATGAATTGAACAGCAAGCATCATACCCAGTGTCATATCCCCTTTCAGAACTGCTGTTGCGGCGACTATCGTAATCAGAACATTAGACACTTCGTTTATTAACGTAGCTCCTGCAGACTGGTATTGAATTATGCTCAGGCCTTTTACTTTTAACCCAAACAATATAGCCTGAAGCTTTTCCCAGTCCCATCGCATGCTTAACTCACTTTGTGTGAGTTTGATCTCCTGCATGCCATTAACAATATTAATAAGTTTGTTTCCCGAAATAGACATCTGCTTAAAACGCTGATGATCAAGACGGGCTCTGGACTTCATGAACACAGACACCCATCCGATATAAAGTGCAGAACCGATTAAGAAAATGGCAAGGATTTTCATACTGAAGATTGCAAGTACGATTCCAAATATTGCAAGATTGAAAAAAGAGAACAATATATTCAGACTGGCTGAGGTAAGAAACTCTTCGATCCTGTTATTATCTTCGATGCGCTGAAGAATATCACCGGTAAGCTTTGTATCAAAAAATGCTACTGGTAACGACATGAGTTTATGAAGGAATCCTGAAATTACAGCCACGTTTACTCTGGCACCTATATGCAAAAGCAACCAACCTCTGATAAATTCAACCGACATTCGTCCAAATACCAGGGCAAGCTGGGCAAACAGTATGAGGTAAATAAATCCTATATCGTTGTTATTCAGACCAATATCAATAATAGACTGAGTTAAGAATGGAATTACCAACTGAATGCAACTTCCAAGGATCAGACCCAGGACGAGCTGATATAAATATTTTTTGTAAAGTCGGAAATATTTGAAAAGAAACTTAAAACCGTTTGATTTTTCTTTATCATTTTCGTTTTTAAAAAGCGATGGAGTTGGTTCAATAATCAGCACCAAACCAGCTGGTTTTCCCTCTACAACTGTTGATGCCCAGTTCCTGACAAATTCCTCGCGGCTGAATTTAACCAGTCCGACAGCAGGATCGGCAACCCATATTTTTTCATTCTTGATTTTATAAACTACAATGAAATGTTTTTGACGCCAGTGAACTATACATGGCAGGGGAACATTTTCAATCATTATCTCAAAAGGGATTTTTACCCCGAGTGTTCTGAAGCCTAACGAATCAGCAGCTTCCGAGAGTCCAAGAAATGATACTCCTTCCCTGGTTATGTAGCACTTTTTTCTGAGAGATTCAAGGGAAAAGTTCATTTTGTAAAATCCTGCCACCATTTTAAGGCAGGCAGGTCCGCAGTCCATTGCATCGGGTTGTTTTACAAAAGGGAAAGGCATTTGACGTATCCGAAGATTTGTTTTTTTCCAAAGTAAAGATATTTATATTTTGATTAGGATTACGCCATGTTTCAGACAAAAATCAGCACCATGTGCATTATAAAAAAGAGTTTTGGATTTTGGAAATACTATATTTGCCATTTGATTCTTTTAACCACAAGGGGTTGTTTAAAAAATTTTCTGATATTAATATCATTGAGGGAGTACGCAATCAGGATAATAAAATCCTGAATTGGCTTTATGACGCCTATTTGCAGACAGTTAAGAAATATGTTCTCGGTAACAGTGGCTCAGAGGAAGATGTTTCTGATGTTTTTCAGGATACCATAATAGTACTTTATAACCAGATCATATCCGATAACCTTCATCTTACAACAGATCTGAAAGGTTATTTTTTTGGGGTTGCACGGAATGTATGGAGTGCACAGCTCAGAAAAAAGCAAAAAACAATTGAACTGGAAATAGACCCTCCTTATGAAGAAGAATCTGAAGAACAGTATGATCCGGTTCTGGAAAGGGTAATTAGCCGGGCATTTCAGAAATTAAAGCCTGATCAGCAAATGGTATTGAATTTATTTTCCGACGGACTGTCATATGAAGAAATTGCTGTTAAAATGAATCTTAAGAATGAGGTCTATGCAAGAAGAAAAAAATATTTGGTAAAAGAGGCACTTCTGGAACTTGTGAAAGAAGATTCTGAATATCAGGAGTTCATGCGCCTCCGGAAATAGAATCCAAGAGATAACAATAAAACCGCAGCAATTCCGATAGCAATCTTAAGTTTGTAAGAGTGATAAAGAGATGAATTATTACCATATACTACCAGAGCTGACCAGAAGTAAGGATGAGATCGAAGTTTATCAGCATTTTTCAGAAAAGCTGTCCGGGCCTTCTTTAGTGCAACACTCTTCGTATACCCTTTTAAAAGGTTCTTATAGAACAGTTCGACAATCTCTGTCCCTGATTTATCTTCAATCTCCCACATCGACATAACAACCGACTGACTACCGGAAAAAATAAATCCTCTGGCCAGACTTAATATGCCCTCACCAGAATATAAAAGGCCGGTTCCTGTATTGCACGAACTCAGAACGACCATCTTTGCCTTAAGAGGAATCCCGTAAATCTCATACATTTTGAGATAACCATCCTGAGTTGAATCGGTTATCTTACTGAATATCAATGTCGAAAGCATTGGATCCTTGTCATTCAAAAGGGTATGCATCGCCAGATGAATGATATCATATTTACCCGATTCACTTTTATATACTGATTCCTTTGCCTCACTATTTGCATAAAGTTTACCTCCTGTAAGTTCTGTAACGTACTTTGCCTCCAGTCGTGCAAAAGGCAGATCATGCAGTACTCCCATACCTGCCTGTCGCGACATTAGCACTGACCGTATATCGATCTGTTCAGGATAATCAGGAGCAAAGGCGATAAGTTTATTGGTTCCGGTAATCTCTTTCTTCAACGATTCAGCCAGAAATGTTGCAGAATATATATACGAAATATCGTACGAGTTCATAAGATAACTGAGGTCTTTATAATTATTAGATGAAATCGAATCACTGGAGGTGAGAATAGTTTCAAATGGAAGATATGAGAGAATATTGTCGGGAGAGATAAATAATTTATCAGAAATGAGGAAAGATCTTATCGGATCAACCAGGATTTTGTACAGTCTGTAGCCGATTGTCTGATATTCTTTAAATTTTATAGAGGCATTATCAGATGAGAGTGGCATAGATAGCAAGCCCCTGAATTTCCGCAAATCTTTAAAAAATGTTGAATCAACACGGGTAACAATAAGTTGCTGATGTTTTCTATTGGCAACAAAAGTATATAACAGAGTATCTGACAGAACATAATTTATATAATTTCCATTGCGTCCCATAATCCTGGGAATATCATTATACTCAGCCACACGGGTATCATATTTGATAGCATAGTAAACCGGATAGAGTTTTTCAAAGACCAGGACCAGTGAATCTCTTGATCGGGTTGCCTCAAGGAGGTTTTCCTTCCATTTATCTATGAACGATGAGTTGGGTTTTTCTTTTGAGGTTTCTTCTGCAATAAGGGCGTTAAAAAGACTGATATCGCCCTGCAGTCTCTTTTCAAATTCTCCAACATTTGCAGGGATATTAAGCTGAGTGGCGTTCAATTCCCTAGTTGATGCCAGTAGCCCCGCGACCTTGCTTTTTTCAGAATATTCAAATGCTTTTTCAAGATATTTTGGATCTTCAGATTTTTTATAGAGTAGGTTGAAATTGTATATGGCATTTATATATGATGACCTGTACTTGTCTCCAAGAATGAGTCGGCTGCCATCCTCACTTATGTTAATCCTTACTTTTTCCAGCAGAGCGACAATTAACTCAGAAGTATTTGATACGGCTTCAAGGATTCTTCTTTCTCCTGTTTTTTTATAAATATCCCACAAAATTTTATACTGTGTGTTGAGAATTTTTAAAAAAATTCTATCTAGTTTTATCTTTTCTATTCCTGGATTGACATAATTTTCCCCTCTGTTTCCAGATGTTGAGTCATCCACAAGAAGGGACTGAATGATATTCAGAGCTTTTTCGTGTTCCCCTGCCTCGTTAAGTGAAAGAGAATAACCAATTGAGACAGAGCTTTTCAAAGCAAGATCATGTTCATTCGTTTTAAGATATTCCAGGCACTCCTCAAAACATTTAAGTGCCATGGTATTGTTAATAGCATAATCCCTAAGGTAATTACCATAGTTTATGAGAACTTCAATATAATTCCTGGGAAATGATTTAAACCTGGCTTTTGCACGGTCAAGAGCATCTCTGAGAAGTCGTTCACCTTCCTCTTTCCTGCCATTGTCGGCAAGAAATATTGAATAGCTGTTTATAATATTAAAAGCATTAGGAGAATTATTGGCCAATGCAATTGGAATTACTTTTTTATAAAACTCTCCTGATTCTGAAGTAAGCTTCAACGCTCCATACGTCAATGCAGATGTGTTCATCAGGTTTATATAGTTATCGGTGATCCTTAAATTATATTGTTTAAAGAGCGATTCTGCTTTATCAAGGTATATTTTGGCTTTTGAAAAATCTGCCAGTCTGGCATAGCATACCCCTAAACTCTCATAGAGATCGGCTGTTACTTCGTGAGAAATGCTTTCAGGCATATTGTTTGCAATAGCTAAAGCCAGACTGGAATAATTTAAAGCCTTTTCATATTCCTGAAGCTCCTGGTAAGCAGAACTAAGACTAAAATAGATATTGAAAAGTACTGGACTTGAATCGCCATTCAATTTTTTTTCAATTTCAAGAGATTTTAATGAATATTCTTCGTGTTTCTTGAAATCACCGATATAAAAGTATGCTAAACCAAGGTTATACAGAGCTTTGGCATAGCGCTCATCAATTTCCCCATTTTTTACCTTAATTGAAATACACGAATCAATATATTTAATTGCTTCTTTATGACTTTTAATTAACATATGATAAGCTCCTAGCAGAAAGTAAGACTCTGACAAGACAGAATCACTGATATTTTTTTCAGCAATTTTCTGTAATAGTTGATGAATCAGAGGCCCATTTTGAGTAGTATCACCACCGTTTACTGATCGTTGAAGCGAGATTTTAAGCAATTCATTAATTCGCTTTACGTTATCCGAGGATTTATTAATTAAGACAGGATTGCAGATTCCGGAAATATTGAAAGTACTATTTATTGACACACCAGTTCCCAGAATAAATGATGTGTGAAAACATTCTGCAAAAATGTACGTACAAATCAGAACAAATCCGTAAAAATGTCTTTTAAAATTCATGAAATGAAATCATACTTTCTGAGGTTCCCCTTAAAAAATTCCTGGCCAAAGATAATAAAACCAATTCAAATTTATTATTACCAAAAAAAATCATGCTTTGTAATTAACTGATTATGTGCATATAAAAAAATATATTAAAAATAGTTGATTTTTTCGTGTCACAAAACAGGTACAACCGACATGTAGTTATATAGAACCCGATTAAGTAATTATAAAAAAACGAAAAATATGAAAACCCAGAATTCCTTAGTGACGATTGACAATTTTAACGTGTTTGCTCTTTCAAATGAAGAAATGATAAATATTCGCGGCGGAGAAGGTGACCCGGTATTAATGGGAACTGTGCCCCCTATTTTGATCTGAACACTTAAATAATTTCCATTTCCTTTGAAAATGGAAATTATAGAATTTTAATTTTTACGATTTATTATAAGATCAGCTCTTGTTTTAGAACTCCGCGTTTAGGTTAAGGAGTAGCAACTCTGAAACAAATGCTGAATGCATGAGAGAGATTATTTAAACTGTTTTTAAAGTTTATCTAACCATTTATTTAGTTAAAAGCTAAATTATTTGAACTGTAATAAAATATATTATCTATGAAAACAATTGATTTTTCATATTTCATTGAGAGGTATAATGCCGGTGAGATGAGTGATACTGAAAAACAGTGGTTCCTGAAAGAACTCGAAGGCAACGAAAAACTCAGAGCTGATGTAAAGTTCAGAAAGCGAACCGATGAGATTCTTAAGAACCAGGATGTCATGTCGCTCAGGAATAAACTGTCTCAGATTGAAAAGAACAGGAAAGACGTTGCTGAACTTGTCTCCAGGTCAGGTAAAAAAGCCTACATCAGATACGCTGCCGTAATTGCAGCGCTCGTTCTTATAGGCACGATAACTATGCTTCCACATAAGAATCTGAGTAATGAGGGAATAATTAGCAAATACTATAAGGTGTATGAGCCACCTACAAGCCAAAGGTCCGCTCAATCGGCGACGGATGCTGATTTCACACTTGCCCTCGAGTTTTACAATACTCACGACTATGATAAGGCAGCAATTTATTTCAATAAGGTTTTGGAGAATAAACCGAATGATATGCAGACCTTTCTGTTAAAAGGTGTTGCGAATTTTGAAGAGAAGAAATACCCTGAGGCAAAACAGTCATTTGTCAACGTAATTGACAATAAGGACAACCTCTATGTCGATCAGGCGCAATGGTATCTGGCTTTATGTTACCTGCAAACCAATGAAACGGAAAAGGCAAAAAAGATCTTTAAAATTATTGGCAAAGACAATGGCATTTACAGAAATGATGCAAATAAGATAATCAAAGGACTGAAGTAAATACCTGTGAACCAATAAAGCATACGATTCATAAGTTGAAGATAACTCACAATTGAAGAAAGGTAAGGGGAACGATATGAATTCAGCAAGTATCAATATGACAAATTGCCCAACAGTCCTAACAGGGATCTCTCATGAAATGAGAACACATATGAATGCTATTGTTGCATTCTCATTCCTGATGAAAGATAACTGCTGTAACAATACTGAGAGAGAGGAATTCAGTAACCAGATTTTAAGTTCCTGCGAACAGTTAATAGGGTTGTTCGATAGTTTTCTTGATTCAGCTATTATAGATACCGGCAATTCCAAGGCTGAATCAAAAATATATAAGCTCGATATTCTTCTGGACGAACTACTTTCTGAATTCAGGGAAGAATTGCAAAAAGCTGGTCATGAAAATCTTGAACTGGTGACAGAGATACAGTTCTCAAATTCCATTGAAGTAATTATTGATAGAAACAAGTTATACAGGATAATCCGAAGTCTCTTCCAGAATTCGATAAAAAGCACGAAATCAGGATATATAAAAATCGGCTATTTTCTGCGCGACGAGAAAGTTAACTTCTATATTCTCGATTCGGGACAGGGCTATTTCAAAAGCAAGGAATTTCTTCAGACGGAAGATTTAAATGAATCTCTCTTACTTCACAACGATACATACACCGCAATAAACATAACCCTTGCCAAAAAACTAATTCAAATGCTGGGTGGAACCATATGTGCCGAATGCAATGGCCTGACCGGAACAGGAATCTTCTTTTCCATTCCTGTTAAACAGGTAGTCAGCTCCAATATAAGTATAGATAAATATTTAAATACCATGATCGCTATCTGATATAATCAAGTTTTTTTTCAATGTCTGAATTCAATCAGCACATGAGCTAATGGCTGTTTCACCAATAAACAGCCATTTTTTCATTTTTTTAATTCAATGATCTTTGCCTCAGTTCTTCTGTTTAATTTTCTGCCCTCAATTGTTACGTTGTCTCCAAGCGGAGATTGATTTCCGTATCCTTTATATTTAAGCCTTTCTGAAGAGATCCCGTTCTTGATAAGGTAATTGACAACCGATAAAGCTCTTTTTTCAGACAAGGCCATATTGTATTGTAATGATCCTGTGGAATCAGTATACCCGCCAATCTCCATAGCAAGATTCTTATTTTCTGATAAAAGATTTACCAGATTATTTAATTCAGTCATCGATTCCTGTTTTAATTGCCAGGAATCAACTTCATAAAAGACATTTGCCAGCTGCATCTTCTCTCCCACTTTTGCTTGATTCAGTACTATTCTTTTAATATAAGGTTCAGAAACTGTGTGAATTCCTTCAAACATAAAATTTTCAGAATAGAAAAGGTAACCGGGCTTACTGACATTTATCCCATAGTTGTACCCTGAGGGAAGACAAACCAGAAAATTACCGGTCTCATCAGTGGAATTTTTTATTAATACCTTCCCTGTTGAAAGGTTTATGAGCTCATAATCTGCCTTAAGCAGTTTCCCGGTCTCTTTATCAAATACCTTCCCTTTTAAATAAGATACCGGATTAGGTCTGGCCGATTCATAAAGATCAAAAGCAAAAATATCCTTCCCTTTTGACTTATCACGTGTTGAAGAAAAATATGCTTTTTTACCGCCCGATTCGATTATAAGACCCATCTCGTCATTAAATGTATTAATAGGATAGCCAAGATTCTGAGGAGTAGTCCATGTACTATCATCCTTCATCCGGGTAACAAAAAGATCATAACCACCCATTCCAACGAGACCATCAGAGGCAAAATATAATGTTTTTCCATCAAAATGGATGAAGGGTGACATTTCATTACCTGCTGTATTAATCTCACTTCCCAGATTTACCGGTTCAGTCCATTTATTGTTTTCATTTAGTCTTGTAAGCCAGATGTCTTTCCCGCCAAAACCTCCAGGCCTGCTGCTTGAGAAAAATAGTGTCCTGCCATCAGCACTTATCGATGGTGTAGATTCCCAATGACTGGTATTTACCGGACTTCCCAGATTATAGGGTTCAGACCACTTGCCATTGCTGAAAACTGAAAAATACAGGTCACAGTTTCCTAAACCTCCAGGACGATTACATGCAGTAAAAAACATATAGCTGCCATCAGAAGAAATTGATTGAGCACCTTCATTCTGAATTGTGTTAAGAGGATCTCCGGCATTAAATGCCTTCTGCCATACATTTCCCGAATAATAGCTTATGTAGAAATCCTCCTGAACTACTCCGGTAAACCCCGGATTATTAATCACATTGGGCTGCCGTGTAAACATCATTGTGAGACCATCAGCAGTGATAGATGGCCAGTATTCATCATCAGTGGTATTAATTCCGGGACCAACACTGACAGGTTTAAACGGAACCGGCTTCTTTATTGATTTCAGGGCAAACTCGCAGTTTTTTATGCATTTGGCGGCTGTTGTCTTGTTTGCCTGCGACATACCTTCCTGGGCCTGATACACATTAAAATGTACCAGGGCATGAAAATAATCACCTGACATCAATTCTGCATATGCAAGATTGAAAAATACTGGTTTGTAATACAGAGAATCAATTTTAACTGCTTTTCTGTAATTCAGGGATGCTTCGCTATATCTGCTTTGTTTTGAAAACAACTCTCCAAGCATCATATATGCTTCAAAGAAATTGCTATCAATTGAGATGGCTTCCTTAAAATTAATTTCAGCTTTATTGAAATCTATAAAATCGAAGGCAGAAACACCATCATTATACATTTTAAGAGCTTTGTTTGATGAAGTGTGCAGATTCTGGGAATAGACAACTCCAGATGATGTGTACAAAAACGTTACTAATATTGCAAAAATGTATTTCATAGCTGATTATGGAATATGCATATATTTATGAACCTGAAGCGAAATTCTCCAGACCGGGTTTTTCTTAATATACGCTACAATTTCCGGAATGATAGTATCAAACCGGCTCCATTCGGGTTGAAGAAACAATTTACATTTTTCACTCACCATCCAATGATATTTTTCAGCCCATTCAAAATCACTTATATCCTGGATAATTACTTTCAGTTCATCGGCTACAATACAGATTTCAACAACGGGGGGCATGTTTTTTTTCGGTGACAGGCATATCCAGTCCCAGCTACCACTCAACGGATATGCTCCTGAAGTCTCAATAAAGGTACTAATATTTTTACTTTTTAAACCGGCACACAATAAATCAAGGTTCCACATAAGCGGTTCGCCACCTGTAACAACCACTGAATCTGCTCCTGAATCAATCACTCGACCTATTATGACACTTGTTTCAATCAATGGGTGCAGATCGGGGTTCCAAGAAAAGCGGGAATCACACCAGGAACAGCCTATGTCACATCCTCCCAATCTGATAAAATATGCAGCTTTTCCTGTATGAAATCCCTCTCCCTGCAAAGAAAAAAACTCCTCAACTACAGGCAGCCAGATCCCGGCTGATATAAATTCCGTTTCCCGTTCCACTGTATTTGTATTTCAAATCTATTTGTTATGTCCAAAAAGCAAATCATATTCAGAAGACCTGACTGAATTAACCCATTTTTCAGGAATAATTTTCCAGTTATTCAAAGGCAATGGACTTATGGTTTTTTTTGCTTCAATTGTTTTCAGGATATAATACCTTAAGTCGCGATCAGTGGATGAAATAAGTCTTTTTCTGAGCTCATCTTTAGGTATACCGGCTCCTTCTGTAAAATGCCCTCCTCCTCCGTTACCACGATAGGAGTTAACGGCGACTTTGTACATTTTATTTTTCTCAAAAGCTCTTCCATCTGTAAAACCCGCTATCGTAACTCTCGATCCTTCAGGTTTACTTACATCAACTGTATAATTAATCCCTGCAGCTGAATCGAAGTTATACGACTGGTTTTTCAGCCATGCCTTCCCGTTGGATAAAACTGGTTTGCCATCCTGACCTGTTCTGAATTTAAGTAAATGATCAGCAGGTCCCTTCATAGTGTTAAGCCACCCTGAATAAGAATATTCAAGATACTTCTGAATCTCATCTCCTGACAATGACATTGTATAAAGCATGTTTTCAAACCTGTAAAGCTTGAACATATCTCCTACTGTAACCGGACCTTCATTAATCTGAACATCAAAAGAGAGTGGCGCTGCAAACGAAATATCCGCACCGGTTATTTCAAGCTGGATTGCATGTATCATATCTATAAAAGCGGATGATCCAAAATAGGCATCCCGCGAGCTGATCGTTTCCGAGGACGTACCAATAATCCTGTTTACATATTCATCAATAACTTTATACTGGGGATTGAACTTCGCAATGAATTCCGGATCAGGCTTGTAATCTGCAACATTTACCAGGTGCCCTGTGATCTTCATCTGCTTTTTTCCTTTAATTTTTTTTGAAGATAGTGTTATATCTGCTTCGGCAAGTTTTTCAGATCTGCTGCCTCCATTGAGAATCAATATAGTATCACCAGCTGAATTGACGAATTTTTCGTTTGCCACTTTATGGTCATGACCAGTAAAAATTACGTCAAATCCCGGCACATTATAAGCTACTGCTGCTGAGCCATTTTCGCTATAATTGTCAGTGTGCTGCACTTTTCCTTCATTCCTGTCCCAACCTGCATGGAAGAGTCCTACCACTATGTCAGGTTTTTCGTTTAATATAGCCGGCATCCATTTTCTGGCAGTTTCAACCATATCTTTGAATTCAATGCCAGCATAAAGCTCCGGTGGCAGCCAGTTTGGGATTGCCGGTGTAACAAGACCAAAAACAGCAATTCTGATTCCATCCTTTTTAATAATCTGATAGGGCTTGAAGTAAGGTTTTCCTGTTTTTATTTCAACAGCATTTGCTGCCAGCAATGGGAATTTATACTCTTTTACCAGCCTGTCGTAGACTTCATGTCCGGCCTCGATATCATGATTACCAACGGTGCCAGCTTCATATCCCATGTAATTCATTACTTCGGCTAAAAAATGAGGAGATACAGTATCAATAAAATTATAATAGTATACTTCAGGTTGTCCCTGAAGATTATCACCATTGTCGAGAAGCAATGTGGCATTATTACCGGCACGTATCTGCTTTATATAATTATAAGTAGAGGCCATTGAAACATTTAGCTTTTGCTTCTCAATAAAATCATACGGAAGTATGACTCCATGCACGTCAGTCGTCTCAAATATCCTGATATTTATTTTACTTGTTACCGAACACGAAACAAGGGCAAATATCAACAAAACCTCTACTGGCAAAAAGTGCAAGAACCTGATTTTCATATTTATATGTTTTTATTCATTCAAAAGATTATAACCATCAATTTTACCTTTTTCAATCTGAGATATGCCATTTTTCATCCAATATGGCATTGGAGCGCCCTTAAGATAATGATTAAAGAACTGCATCTTCCGGATTGAGATATCTTTCTTATCGGATCTTTTGGTCAGATTATGGGCTTCATCATTATATGACAGAAGCCAGGCAGGTTTACCAAGCCTTCTCAGAGCGGTTATAAACTCAATGCTCTGGTACCACGGAACAGCATCATCAGCATCATTATGCATCAACAATAGCGGAGTGTTGATCTTTGGCACCCAGAATATCGGAGAATTCTCAAGAAATTGTAACGGCTTGTCCCAAAGTGTACCACCTATCCTGCTCTGTGTTTTTTCGTACTGAAACATCCTCGACATACCTGTCCCCCAACGAATACCTCCGTATGCACTTATCATATCACTTACTGCTGCTCCCGCATAAGCACAGGTAAAAAGATCGGTCTGTGTCACAAGATATGCAATCTGATAACCGCCCCAGCTCTGCCCATCAAGACCCAGCTTGTCCTTATCAATAAAACTATATCGATCGAGCAGGGCGTATGTTCCACTCATCACAGAATTATAACAGCTCTGTCCCGGATAACCAATTACATAAGGAATATCAGGTATAAATACTAGATAGCCGTTGCTCACAGCAAATGTTCTGTTTATTATTGAGGCACTGGGAGCTGGTGGCATATAATTATATAGACCATCAGAACTCCTCTCATAAAAATAGACAATCATAGGGTATTTTTTAGACGGGTCGAAACCCTCAGGCTTATATAAAATTCCCTGAAGTTTCTGACGGTCAAACGACATCCATTCAACTAATTCAGCTGTACCCCAGTTATAGTTTTTCTGTTGTGGATTGGTTATAGAAATTCTTTTTTCATTTTCAAATTTCATACTACTGAAAAACAATTCAGGTGAATTTGCGAAGGTACCTTTCTGCCAGAGCAGTAAGTCAGCTTTTTTCGCTTTTGCCAGAGCACCGGGGAAGGAAACTTTTTCCATAACCAGTTTAACTGGCGAATCAGCCTTTCCGGGCACAATTGAATAAAATCCTGATTCTTTATTATCATAGTTGAAGGCAGAAAGATACATAACAGATTTCCTGCTGATAGATTCTTCATCCGGATCAAGTTTGGAATATCTGAATCTTAAGTTATATTTCCTGCCAAAACTATTTGTAATATTTACAGGATTTTCAATTCCATTCGGGTCGAGTGACCATATATCGTACCGGTCATAAACCAGAACATGTTTTTCATCATCCATCCAACCAGCAATTCCATGGGGAGATGGATCGTCAGGAACATCATTAAGCTCATCATAGAAAGGAATTTTGAGAGAAGATGTAAGGTTTTTTCCGGCACCTCCTTTGACAGGCTTTGATATCCATCCTTTTTCTTCAGCATTCCAGTATAACAAAAATTTGCAGGTCGGGGAGACAAATACCCTGGATCCAACCTTTTCAATGACCAGTGTTTTAATTCCTGTTATCGTATTAATAAGATATATATCTTCATTCGACCCTCCGTCCCATGAAGATGTTTTTCTGTATTTAAGATCAGATAAGCCAAGAGCAATTTCATTATCGCCCTTCTGAAAAAACCGTATTGACGGGATAGTTGAATCGGCAAGCTGCATCATCGTACCTTTTTCGATAAGATAGACTGCTGTATAATTGCGCTTTTTCTCCTGGTCAAGCTGTTTCTTCTGCATTGGTTGAAGAAGATCATCATTCCACGACCAGATATCGAGTTTGTACTTTTCTTCATCCAGCAGGGTGTCCTCAGGTTCTTTAACAGGTTTTTTTGCAGTGCCAAAATAAACCCTTGTTCCATTGTCTGAAAATGTGATGCTTCCGTTCTCACTTACCGACCAGCCGGAAGGCATTGAAGGATGTGCAGAATCTACAACCATAACAGCATCAGAACTGTTTCTTGAAAGCCAAAGGCTGTAGATTTTAACTTTAGCTGTATCTGAAGAATATATAAAAGAAATCAGGTTTCCTATCCTATCACAACTCAGCTTTTTAGCGCTTCCTTTCCCTTCAAAGACAGACTTTAAAATTTCCTGTTTTGTATCAAACACATTGATTCTGAAGTTTTCTATTTTAGTTGTGTCAGGAATATCCTGAAGAAAACTAATACTTTTCCCGTCCTTGGCTACAACAAACTCTGTAACATCCTGATATTTATATTCTTTCTTATTGAGAGGATTAAAAATAACAAGATCTGTTCCTTTTGGTTCCGGCTTTTTACTTTTTTTAGATGCTGCATTTTCCGAAACATTTGTACTATCAGATTGAGATTTTTTTGAATTTTTTTCTGCATTTTTTTTCTCAAGAAGATATGCCATCCAATATGAATTTTTTTCGGGAATGGCAAAAGATTTTACTCTTAAGACCTTCGTCAGCTCATTATCAGGCAATAATCTGATCTCAAGATCATTTTTCGGCATTTTATCTTCTTTAAGCTTTTTCTTTTTTGCCTGTCGGGTTTCTGAATAGGCTGGAGAAACCTGATACGCCATATACTTTACATCTGGAGAAAAGAAGAGGTTTGATCCCCTTGAAACAGAATCTTTTTGTCCTGATTTAACATTATAAATATATAACCATCCATCACCCTGCTGAGGATTGACAGTATAGCCAATCCATTTGCCATCTTCTGATATGATGGGTGCGCTTAAACTTTTCCATCCATCATAGGAATTGTTATCCAATGGGACTTTTTGAGCTGTCATATACATGGGCAAGAACAACAGGAGAAATAAAGAATATTTCAATTTTTTCATTCCAATTTTTTAATGCCCAAACTTATGAAAGAATAATCATTTTTAATTAATATGGCATATGTTATTGATCATTTTAACTTGTTAAGTATATATTTGCTTAGAAAAATTGAATATGGTCATAACCGGTCTGGAATCTGTTTTGAATGAATTTCCTTCAGTTCTTAAGCGGAAAAATATTGGAATCTTATGTCATGCTGCAAGTATTGCACGAGATTTTACACACATTTCCGAAATCTTTTTCAAAAGAAAGGATTGCAGTTTAGCTGCACTTTTCGGACCACAGCATGGTATTCATGGACAGACACAGGATAACATGATTGAGTGGCAGAGTCAGCGACACCCGGTATTTGACATTCCTCTTTACAGCCTTTATGGAGAACATCGCAAACCCACTCCTGAAATGTTAAAAGGAATTGATGTGTTTGTAATTGATCTTCAGGATATTGGAGCGAGACTTTATACATATATCTGGACAGTTAAATTATGTATGGAAGCATGTGCAGAAGCTGGGATAGCAGTATGTTTACTCGACAGGCCAAATCCGGTAGGCAAACTTCCTTTTGATGGTCCGGTGCTGAAGAAGGAGTATTTCACGTTCGTGGGAGGTGCATCAATACCTTTGTGTCACAGGATGACAATAGGTGAAATGGCATTGTGGATTAAAGATAAATATTACCCATCGTGCGAACTCCACATTGAATGGATGAAAAACTGGAACAGATCTTCATTATTTGCCGATACAGGCCTTCCATGGGTTTTACCTTCACCAAATATCCCAACTGCTCAAACTGCTGTGGTCTATCCTGGTACAGTGCTCATTGAAGCACTTAACCTTTCCGAAGGAAGAGGCACCACAATTCCATTCGAGCTCTTTGGTGCTCCCTTTATTAATCCGGAAAGACTGAAGAAGGATCTTGACGCGAGGCACATACCGGGATGTGCATTCAGACAACATGACTTCATTCCAACATTTCACAAATTCAGTGGAGAACTCTGCTATGGGCTGCAAATACATATTACTGATATAGACTTCTTTAAGCCAGTTCAGACAGCATTGGAAATATTTGATGCAATAATTGAGACCTCTCCGCCTGATGCTCTCAGATTCAAACTGCCTCCATATGAATATGAGTACAAATTGATGCCGTTTGATATACTTTCAGGCGATTCGGGCATGAGGGAAACACTGGTCTCGCGGGCTAATATAAAGACTGAAAAGGAAAGATGGCTAAATGATATTGAAGAGTTCAGGAAAGAATTCCTCGATATTTCAGCGTATGCAGAATGATGTTGATAAGAATTAAAGCAAAACTATGATTGTTTCTTGCTGAGATTCGTAACTAGCTTGTCTATCAGGTTTTGTGCGAGAATTGGTTTTATAACATAATCGTTAAAACCTGAATTGAGAATTTTCTCTTTATCACCCAGAAGACCATAGGCTGTCTGGGCTATAATGATAACATCTTTCCTGAATTCCCTGATTTTGATCAAAGCTGAATAGCCATCCAGCACCGGCAGCTGAATGTCCAAAAGAATAATATCCAGGTCCGGATTGTTGAATGCGATGTTAACCGCTTCCTGTCCATCGCCGGCATTCAGGATAATAACCCCTACTTTTTCCAGAATTTTATTGAGATATAACCTGCTTGACAAATCATCCTCAACAATTAAGATCTTTTTACCTTTTAAAAACTCATTTTCCATTTGTGACTGTTTTTATTCAAAAAGTCCATCATCTCTGAGCAAAAGCAATATTGCAGAGTGAGGTACAACTATGTATTTTTCTTTGTTGAATTCTATTTCAATTGCGCTGTTTTGAAGATAAACTGCCTGGTCTCCCTCTTTTGGCTGAAGTGGAACATATTTTGGTTCATCAGACCTGTTTTTCCATGGTTCATCAATGTCATTGACTGAAGGAATCGGATACCCGGGTCCAACTTTTACGACATAACCGATCTGTACCTTTTCATTTTCATTCACACCCGGAGGAAGAAGCAAACCGCTTTTTGTCGTTGACTGCGGAACCTTTGGTTTAATCAGAATCCTGTCGCCAATGACGATGAGCTTGTTCAGGTCCTTTTCATCTAATAGTACACCCATAATTAAATACAATACCTGACAAAAGTATTATTTTTTAGAACAATCAGTAAACTCTAAATACAGATTTCAACAATACTCTGTTGAATATGGATTCCTTTTGTCCCTCCTGTAGTTTTTGTAAACCCATTCCCCATCCCCCCCGATAAATCGGGGCAGGCTTTCCCTTTTGTCCAAGGGAAGGGGGGTAACTAATTATATATCTGTGATTTCTCCCTTCCCTTATTGTTTAAGGGAAGGGCCGGGAAAGGGTTAAGAAATACCCGTAGCAGAAATTAGTTTATAAATAGATTTACAGAAATGATCTAAAAGTGTTATTTTTCTGCTATGAATTCTGATACATATAAAACAATTAAGTCTCTGGCTGAGGGTCTTTATAAGGAAAAGGGAAGCAGGTTTGTTGCAATTGCAATTCCTGTATCTGACCAGGAAGCAATAAAGCCAATTCTTGATAAAATCAGAAAAGAACATCATGAAGCCAGGCATCATTGCTATGCCTACATGATCGGACATGAAAGAACCAACTGGAGAGTAAATGATGATGGAGAACCCTCTGGCACCGGCGGCAGACCAATTCTGGGTCAGATTAATTCATATGGACTGACAAACTTAATTATTGTTGTCAGCAGGTATTTCGGAGGGACATTACTTGGGGTAAGCGGCCTTATTAATGCCTACAGGTCGGCAGCACTATCTGCCTTGCAGAATGCGGATCAGGTTGAGCGTACACTACAGGAATATTATGAAATCACCTATCCTTATATTTCGATGAATGACGTAATGAGAATATTAAAGGATGAAAGTATAAATCAATCCCAGCAATCATTTGCCCTGGAATGCAGGATTCTGATAAATTTCAGGGTATCGGCAAAAGAAAAGATCCTGCATCGACTATCAAGGATCGACGGTCTGACTTACAGATTTATTGATACGCGATAAATAAGACCGAAGTCGGAAGCCGGAAGTCCGAAGCGGGAAACTGATCTTTCTTCTGACTTCCGACTTCAGACTTCTGACATGTAAAGTTTTAATTAATTATCAACATTAAATGAAGTTAAGACAATTCTTGACTAAATTTGATACCAGACTAATCATGTGCATTTAATGTGCCATATTAATGAAAAAGAGAAGCTTAGTATCAATTGATGATTTTTCAACGGAAGAGATCCTGAGGATACTTGATCTGACTGAAGAATTCGAAAAAGAACCTACACAAAAATTGCTTGAAGGAAAGGTTATCGCAACATTGTTTTTTGAGCCGTCTACCAGGACAAGATTGAGTTTTGAAAGCGCTATCAGCAGATTAGGTGGAAAGATTGTAGGATTTTCTGATTCCTCGAGTTCAAGTGTCTCAAAAGGAGAAACATTGAATGATACAATCAGGATGGTAAACAGCTATTGCGATCTTATAGTAATGAGACATCCCATTGAAGGTAGTGCCAGATTTGCAAGCGAGATTGCCTCAGTCCCGGTGATAAATGCAGGTGATGGAGCAAATCAGCATCCGACTCAAACATTACTTGATCTCTACTCAATCCGTAAGACACAGGGCACTCTCGACAATCTCAATATCTTCATGGTTGGAGATCTTAAATACGGAAGAACTGTGCATTCCCTGATGATGGCAATGTCGAGATGGAATACAACATTCAATTTCATCGCTCCCGAAGAGCTCAGGATGCCCGATGAGTTTAAACTGTACCTCGATAACCTTGGGCTAAAATATTATGAGCACAATGATTTTACAGATATTATTTCAAAGGCTGATATAATATATATGACCAGGGTGCAAAAGGAGAGATTCTCTGATCCCATAGATTATGAAAAAGTAAAAAATGTATACGTTCTCCGTAACTCAATGCTGAAAAACACCAAACCCAACATGCGGATATTACATCCCCTTCCAAGGGTAAATGAGATACATACTGATGTCGATAATAACCCAAAAGCCTATTATTTTGAACAGGCGTTAAATGGAGTTTATACACGTCAGGCGATAGTATGTTCACTATTAGGAATTAAATAGGAAGGATCAGTGGAATGAAAGAACCAAAACAATTGAGTGTAAGTGCCATTCAGGATGGAACTGTTATTGACCATGTGCCGGCAAAGAACCTTTTTAAGGTAATTCAGATTCTCGGTCTCGACAGGATTGACAACCAGATCACTTTCGGAACCAATCTCGAGAGCAAAAAACTGGGAAGAAAAGCTATAATCAAGATTTCCGGCGTGTTCTTCGAGGATGAAGACATAAACCGTATCGCACTTGTAGCTCCCGATGCCAAACTCAATATTATTAAAGACTACGAAGTCGTTGAAAAGAAGGTTGTTGAAGTACCCGACTATATTGTTGGTATAGCGAAGTGTATGAATCCCAAATGCATAACCAACTTCGAATCAGTTACCACCAGGTTCAAAGTGGTTTCAAAAAAGAATGTATCGCTTAAATGTCATTATTGTGAAAAAATCACAAACCAGGAGAATATGCAGATAATCTAAACTACCCATATCTTCAGTAATTGTACGCCCAATCCTAATATCCTTAATGTTTTTTAGTCCCAATGCTCCCTCAAAGCGTAATTAATTCGGTGAATTGCAGTAATAGTTCAATTCTCCCCTCCTTTTGAAGGAGGGGTGTCGCGACCAAGGAGCGACGGGGTGGTTGATTCAGCTGGGGACAGGTTTTTTCTTGGACTTATGCAGAATTTTCCCACTTACTACCAGATGAATGGATGTTATCTGAAATCATGAGAAAAACATTTAAATAATCAACCACCCCGGCCGGTATCAGTATTTGTATCATAATTAAAAAGTGGTCCGGCCACCCCTCCTTCAAAAGGAGGGGAAATGTATCTGGCATATATTCAATACTTTACATTCTGTCCTGTATTAAACTCTCTCACTATTTTACTATATTCAACTCCTTAAGTTGACGGCTATGCCCTTTAGGGGGACAACCGCGCAGCGGCAGGAGGTTACCGTTGTGCCTTTACTTCCCCAGCATATTTCTTAGTGCAGAAAAATCAAAATCCTTCAAAAGATCGGTCATAACCTTTGCTGCTACAGGATCCTTTTCATTTCCTGTAAAATTAACCAGAAAAAACTGCGGTGATGACCGTGAGAGTTTGCTGTTGAAATACCCCGGATTTGGTTTGATCAGCACCTTGCCAAAAGCGTCATCATTATTAGTAAAAAGATATGATAAATAA
>Ga0208079_1000036_pt1 | contig 76314 bp, 63 predicted proteins | sample NGESurdeep092012_5_FD_184474 | JGI IMG/M metagenome (GOLD analysis project Ga0208079, IMG submission 184474) | Arctic peat soil microbial communities from Barrow, Alaska - NGEE Surface sample 210-2 deep-092012 (SPAdes) | ecosystem: Environmental > Terrestrial > Soil > Wetlands > Peat ... | reverse complement strand
CAAAAGTTTAATCCTGAGATTGAAGATATGTTTGTGGTTTGTTACTGGGATCAGCGTGGCGCAGGTCTGTCATATTCAAAAAACATTCCGCCGGAAACAATGACTCTGTCACAGTTTATTGATGATGCCGGAAAAGTTTCAGAATATCTGATCCATAAATTTAAACGAAAAAAAATATATCTGCTCGGACATTCCTGGGGAACTATGCTCGGGGCATTTACGGCAAATAAATTTCCTGAGTATTATTATACTTTCATAGCCGTAGGACAAGTAGGCGATCAGAAACGGTCTGAAAAAATTTCATATGATTTTGTTTTGTCCCGGGCAAGAGAATTAAAAGATAAAAAAGCTATCAAAGACCTTGAAAAGATAGGTCCTCCGCCCTATTCTGATCCTGCCGAGTCAATCGATAAAATGCTGGCTGAGAGAAAATACGTCATCAGATATGGAGGCGCAGTTAAAAAAGGGAATTTTTACCCTGCGGCAGTGAAACCAATTCTTTTTTGTAAAGAATATACTTTAGTTGAAAAGATAAATTATTTAAAGGGAATGAAATTTACAAGAAAGTATTTATGGGATGCCATAATGAAAACAAATCTGTTTCAAGCTGTTCCATCTCAGAAGATTCCCGTATATATTATGCAGGGCACCTCTGATTATGAGACAAGCTTTGCGATAGCGAAAGAATATTTTGACAGCCTGCAGGCGCCGGTAAAGAGGTTTTATCCTTTTGAGAATTCAGCTCATTCCCCGATTTTTGAGGAACCCAAAAAATTTAATGTGATTTTACAGGAAATTCTTTCGGAACAAAAAAGGGATGGCAACCAATAATACCTAAATTTGCAGACAATTAAAAAACATTTTTCATGGATCAGTTCAGCAATCACCCTCTTTACCGCAAACATAATATTGATAGCGCAATGAACTCTTTATGGGAGTTTTATAAAAAGAAATTTCTCTCATTATTCATTATGTCACTCGTTATGTCGTTGGTGATCCAATATGCTTCTACCATGGTAAATGTGAAGGAACTCTCTTCAATCACCGATCCGATGGTATTGCTTGAAAAAATAAAGGGTCTTCTGGTCCCTATACTAATAATATCTCTGATAAACCTTCTCTTTACCACAATCCTTCAATACTATATAATATTCAATCCTGTAAACAGCTCCAATACCATTTTTGTATCCATTGTAAGATCTCTCAGGTATTTTATTCCATATCTGATTATTATGGTCCTTCTTGCATTTGCAGGGACCATAGCGATTGCTCTAGGAATATTTGTACTTATTGTTGGAGCATTTTTTGCAATGCTTTATGTAGTGACTCTCTATCTTTTTATCCTGCCCATTATGATGGTTGAAGGAACAAATATCGGCTCCACCATAACCCGGACAATAGCCCTTACTCATAGAAAATTCTGGTCGAATATAGGATGGGTATCAGTCTTTATTATAATTATACTGGTTATATCAGTCATCTTCTCCGGCATCATACTTCTGCCATTTACCGGCAGTTTCATCAAAACTATCGTAAATCCCGAAGATGCTTCAAAAGCAATTGATATGACTACTAACCCATTGTTTATCATACTTTCAGCAATAGTCAGTGCACTTACTCTTCCTTTGATGCCGATCTTTGCCTGCATTCTTTACTTCAATGGCAAAGCAGGTGAAGATCAGATTGAACCGGTTAAGGTTTCAGATCCTGAAAATAACAAAGTGAGAGTTGAAGACCTGTATGCCAAGCCATATTCAGATGATCATCCGGAAAATCCTGATAATAAAGATTAGTTGTCTTTACGCTTAGTTGTCTTTTAGACTTTACAGGTCATTCTCCCCCTTCACATATCCGAAATTAGCGAGGATTCCTCCATCAACATACAGGATATGCCCGTTGACAAAGTTGCTGGCTTTTGAAGCAAGGAAAAGGGCTGCATTAGCCACGTCTTCCGGTTCTCCCCAACGACCTGCCGGAGTGCGTGTCATAACCAGATCATTAAAAGGGTGACCATTTTCACGTATCGGTGCAGTCTGTGAGGTAGCAATGTAGCCCGGACCGATTCCATTGATCTGGATATTGTACTTTGCCCATTCACATGTCATGTTTTGAGTAAGGAGTTTCAGACCTCCTTTTGCCGAAGCGTACGCTGAAACAGTATTGCGGCCATAAACGCTCATCATAGAACACATGTTTATGATCTTGCCTGATCGTTTTTCAATCATTTTTGGTACAACACGTTTTGAAATAATCAAAGGGGCTACAAGGTCAACATCAATAACCTGCTTGTAGTCGGCTATTGACATGTCAAGGATAAGAATCCTTTTGATGATACCTGCATTATTCACAAGTATATCAACAGAACCTACTTTCTTTTCGATCTCTGATATTCCTTTGTCAACGTCATGTTCATCTGTAACGTTGAATTTCAGAGTGAAAACATCGAGACCTTCCTTCTTAAAACTCTCTTTGCAGTTCTGCAGCTTATCATCCTGAAGATCATTTACACAAACTCTTGCACCTGCCTTGCCCAGCAATATACCTACTGCCAGACCAATTCCATGTGTGCCGCCTGTTACCAGTGCGACTTTTCCTGTAAGATCAAACAAATCTGTCATAGTTAAATTTTATTATATTTTTCCTCTGTGGCTCTCTGTGTCTTCTCTGTGGATCTCTGTGTAACTGATTTTTAAAGAACTTACACAAAGTAACACAGAGGTTGCACATAGTTACACAGAGATGTAATTATTTAAGAGTATCGGGTTGACGGATATCCATATCCCCATAATCAAGATTCTCCCCTGCCATACCCCATATAAATGTATAATTGGATGTTCCTGCTGCGCTATGAATACTCCATGAAGGAGAAAGGACAGCCTGTTCATTCTTCATCCAGATATGTCTGGTCTCATCAGGCTCACCCATAAAATGACAGATAGCTTGTTTTTCTGGCACCTCAAAATAGAAATAAGACTCCATCCTTCGGTTGTGTGTATGGACAGGCATAGTGTTCCAGACACTTCCGGGTTTGAGTTCAGTCATTCCCATCTGTAACTGGCAGGTTTCAACTATGCTGTTCACAAGAAGTTTATTGAGAGTCCTGTGGTTTGAAGTCGCCATAGCACCAAGCACAACAATCTCTGCATCTGAAACTGCTATTTTCCTCGATGGATAAGCTTGATGCGCCGGTGCTGAATTAATATACAGTTTAGCAGGTTTAGTCGGGTCAACCGATATAAAAATTACATTGTCAGTCCCTTTACCAAGGTACAAGGCCTCCTTAAAACCAATATTGTAACTTTGACCACTTGCCTGAATGACTGCATTTCCGCCAACATTGATAATTCCCATCTCTCTTCTGTCGAGGAAGTTTTCCGATTTTAGCATCGCATCGGTTTCAAGCATTAGCTTATCCTTAACAGGCATTGCCCCGCCAACCATGTAGCGATCGTACATCGAATAGACGAGATAGATCTCATCTGGTTCAAATATGTTTTCAATAAGAAACTCTTTCCGGAGTTTAGTTGTATCCCAGTGTTTTACATCGTCGGGATGAGCTGCGTACCTAAGTTCTACTTTCATAAGCTTATAATTAACATAGTCTTCTATTAATCTAAAAGGCGTGAGGCGTGAGGTGTCAGGTGTGAGGCGCGAGGTAATACCTTTGTCTTTGCCTGATACCCGATGCCCGATGCCTACTTCTTTCCGAACAATGCATCCAGCACACTAATATTTATTTTACACTTTTCAAACTTCACATTTTCCGCCAATTCCTTAAGAGTTGCCGTAGCCTCTTCAACCGTCGGTTTTGGCCCTTTACCAGCCCAGTAATCCACAATTTTCTGGTAGCCCAAAGGTCTTGATATTGTCATCAGGCTGCTCTCGGAACCAATTTTTTTAATTGTCCACCACGACCAGCCAATATTGTTTGTCTCAAATAAATTCACAGCAGCCCTGAACCATTCATTATTGTTTTCACCTGATTCTCCCATCCAGAGTGGTACATTATATTTCTCCCGCATATCGAGGTACCTCTGAATTGTTTCAACTGTAGTGGGATTCCAGTATTTATGGAAACTGTAAACCATGTTTTTATCCCAGGGCGGTGTTAAGCCGGTATAATCATTTGCAAACTTGTTGCCTTCTATAAAAACAATATGTTTGTTGTCTGCTTTGCGAATCTCTGCAATTATTTCTGAAAATAGTTTTTTAAGAGGTTCATTGCCTTCAAGATTGTAATTGGTTTCATTTATAAGGTCATATCCACCAATCCACTCTTCATCTTTATATCTCTCCGCCAGTTTCTTCCAGAGCGCTATTGTTTTATTCTGATTGGCATTACTCTGCCACAGCCGGGGTTTAAGCGTATCAATATCTGCTATAGGCCTGTCATTTCCCTGTCCGCCAGGTGCGGCATGAAGATCAAGTATCAGGTACATTTTGTTTTTCTTGCACCATGAAAGCAGATTATCTGTCATTGTGAATCCTGTGTCTATCCAGGTGTCCTGTCCGGCAACAGGTTCTTTCTCTATGGGAAGGGTAAAGAGATTGTAATGCATGGGTAATCTGACGGAATTGAATCCCCATTTTTTGAGAGCCTCAATATCTTTTTCAGTTACCATGTTATTCAGAAAAAGCCTGTAGAATTCATCGCAGTTCTTCTGTCCGATCAATCCGCTGATCTTTGATTTTATCTCAGTCTGAGTTCCTGCTGCTTTAGAAAGCTCGAACATATATGGTTCCTGAAGCATCCATCCGCCAAGTCCAATCCCCCTGAGCAGAACATTTTCACCTTTTTCGTTTACGATCTTTTTCCCGTCAGCTTTAAGAAAACCCTGGCATAAGGCATTCTTTCCTGATAAAATAAAAAGCACAATAGTGAAAACAACAAAGGATCGTCTTATTTTTTTCATTTTAATAAATTATTAAATATATACCCAGTACCAAGCAACCAGCAACCAGTACCAATTCATAGAATTCCTTTATCAATCAATCTTGTTATCTCCGTTCCTGCCAACAGGAAGCCGCCAACACCATAAACCTCTGTCATTTCCCTGGTTACGCTTTTTGGATCGGCTCCGATAGGTTGGATAAAGCCTACCTTTCCATCGGGCCAAACAGAAGTAACCATTGATTTCCATCCTTTAACAATAGCAGGCAGATAAATTGCCTTGTCGAGATATCCATTGTTAACTCCCCATGCCATGCCATAGACAAAAAAGGCTGTGGCGCTCATCTCAGGATTTGGATAACTGGCCGGATCGAGAAGACTTGCGTGCCAGAATCCGTCAGATGACTGCAGCTTTAGAAGCTTTGCAGCCATTTTCTTATAGATTGTTACGAAATAATCCCTATTCTCATATTTTTCCGGGAGTTCCCTTATGATTACTGGTAACCCTGCAAATACCCATCCGTTGCCTCGTCCCCAGAAAACCTTCGCCCCATTTGCCTCTTTACGTGTAAAGTAATTTGAATCCCTGAAATACAGGTCCTCATCTTTGTCGTAAAGATAATCTGTGGCAGCCTTATATTCTTTATACATAAAATCAAGGTATTTTTTTTTGCCGGTTACGCTGGCCATCTTTGCCCATACAGTTGGTCCCATGAAAAGAGCATCGCACCACGACCAGCGCTCGGTTGCCCAGTAGTCCTTCGTGTTCTCAAATTTAAGATCGCCTTTTGCCGGGTCCTTTAGAATCTGATCAAAATATGCTTTCATTGGTTTGATCATGTTTTTATCTTTGTATCTGCGATATAGCTCAATATAAGTCTGCCCTACGCAATAATCATCAGCATGATATCTTCCCAGAGGATTTTTTCTGACCATATATGACCACCCGTTTTTTACAGATATTGCCTTCAGCCATTCATAATATGAATTATCACCTGCAATGCCAGCCCACTCAACCATGCCGGCATAAAGAGCACCATTCGTCCAGTCAGCAAGATCGTGGGTGAGAGGAGTTTTCACCTGCCAGTCTGCAACTGCCTTCAATACAGTTTTAATATCAGATTTATTTAAATCCGGTTTGAAGGCAGGAGTCAATTGTTCCTGTGAAAAAACTGAAAATGAGCAGAGGAATAGAATAATCATTAAAATGCTTTTGGTCGTTTTCATATATGTTGAATATAAGAGGATTTAGAAGTAATGATATATAAAATTGAGGCTCAGAAATTCTTTGATGCATTTTGATAACAAATTAATTTTCCAAATTCCTTTCTAATTGCTGAGATTCCTCATTTCGTCCCGATAAATCGAAACTCCATTCGGAATGAAAGTTTATTTGTTGTAAGGAATCAGAGGCGATTCGCCGAAGCGAATCGCCTCTGATTCCTATATCTCCACCAACTGACCATATCATTCCGAGCGCCAGCGAGGAATCTCCCCTTCTAGCAATCAATAATCTTTTCCTGAAATCATTAAAACCAATGAAAATTCTTTCGATATGTTTTTAATAGAAAATACTCATTTAATATTAATCATTTTTATTCTCACTCAAAATATCACTTTATACTCCAAATATTATTAAACACTTCCGATATTTCTTGATTAATTGAATAGTAATTCATAATTTCGTGATCGTTAACGACGCAATATTTTTCAAATTTAGAAAATTTTATAATCTCTTTTAAAGATATGAAACCATTTATTAATGAGAATTTTCTTCTTGGCAATAAAACGGCGGAACTACTTTATCACAAGTATTCTGAATATCAGCCTATTATTGATTTTCATTGCCATCTTTCGCCTGCCATGATAGTTGAAGATCATCAGTTTGCAAATCTTACAAGGGCCTGGCTTGAAGGTGATCATTATAAATGGCGCTCAATGCGTACTAATGGAATAGACGAAAAATATTGCACAGGGAATGCTTCCGATCCCGATAAATTTAGAAAATGGGCCGAAACAGTTCCTGCAACAGCCGGTAATCCGCTTTATCACTGGACTCACCTTGAGCTTGCCAGATATTTCAATATAACTGAACTTCTGTCTCCTGCAACTGCAGATAAAATTTATGAAAAGGCATCAGAAATGCTTCAGACCAAAGAGTTCAGTACAAGATCTATAATCCGCAGGATGAAAGCTGAGGTTGTATGTACAACCGATGACCCTACTGATAATCTGGAACATCATCTTAAGCTGAAAGGATCATTTGAAATTAAAGTACTTCCAACATTCCGTCCCGATAATGTCACCAAAACTGATGATCCCGGAAAATTCAAAGCGTATATACAGAAACTTGAAACTGCCAGTGAAACTGAGATTAAGAGTTTTGATGCTCTTCTCGAAGCGCTTGATAAAAGGCACAAGTTCTTTCATGAAATGGGAGGCAGACTTTCTGATCATGGTCTTGACCGGTTTTATTTTGCAACATTCACTCAAAAAGAAATTGAAAAGATTTTCAGTACCCTACTTAAAGGAGAAAATATTTCAGTTGAAGATGCTGAAAAATACAAAACAGCTATTATGCTCGAACTTTGCAAACTCAATCATAAAAGAGGTTGGACACAGCAGTTTCACGTTGGGGCGTTGAGAAATAACAATGCACGAATGTTCAAACTGCTCGGACCTGATACCGGGTGGGATTCAATCGGAATTGCACAGGATCCACTTAAAATATCTAAATTTCTTAGCGAACTTGATTCTAATGATCAGCTTTCCAAGACCATTTTGTATAATCTCAATCCTGCAGATAATGAGATGATGATAACCATGGCTGGTAATTTCAATGATGGTTCGTCGGCAGTGAAAGTTCAGTACGGAGCTGCATGGTGGTTTCTTGATCAGAAAAGTGGAATGGAAAAACACCTGAGCGATCTTTCAGCTCTCGGACTATTAGGAAGGTTTGTAGGTATGGTCACTGATTCACGCAGCTTCCTCTCTTATCCGCGTCATGAATACTTCAGGCGTCTGGTATGTAATTATGTTGGTGAACAGGTAGAAAAAGGTCTCATCCCTGACGAAGAATACATACTTAAACCTATGATTGAAGGAATATCGTATGCAAACGCGAAAGAGTATTTTGGATTCTAACAAATTATATATGAACGAATTAAATTTAAAAGACAAAGTTGCTGTCATTACAGGTGGAGCTGGTATTATCTGCTCGACCATGGCTAAATCACTTGCAGCTCATGGTGTCAAAACAGTAATCCTTGACCTTAACAGAGAAGCTGCATCAGATGTTGCAAAACAAATTGAAAAGGAGTCTGGTACTTCGTCCATCGGAGTCTCTGCAAGCGTTCTTGATAAAGCCTCACTGCAAGAAGCAAAGAAAGTTATCCACGATAAATTTGGTCCGGTTGATATACTGATAAACGGAGCCGGAGGAAATTCTCCGGCAGCAACAACTAAGGTCGAGAAAATGGAAGGGACAGATGATGAAAATCTTGAAGAGACATTTTTTGGACTTCAGATTGAAGGATTCGACAAGGTCTTTGATCTTAACTTTAAAGGCACGCTGATTCCCTCGATGATGTTCGCAACCGACCTGATAAAGAAGAAATCGGGAGTCATAATTAATATATCATCCATGAACTCCTACAGGCCCCTTACCAAGATTGCTGCATACTCGGCTGCAAAAGCAGCAGTTAACAATTTCACGCAATGGCTTGCGGTACATTTTTCAAAAACCGGCGTGAGAGTTAATGCAATAGCCCCGGGATTTCTTCTTACTAATCAGAACCGGTTTCTTTTGATCGACGAAAAAACCGGAGGTCTGACTCCCAGAGGTAAGAAAATAATAAATGGCACACCAATGGAACGGTATTGCGTACCTGAGGAATTAACAGGAACACTTATATATCTTGTTTCCGATCTGTCAAAATTTGTTACAGGTGTGGTAATACCCGTTGATGGAGGATTTAGTGCGTACAGCGGAGTGTAACGAATGAATGGGAGAAGGGGAGAATGGGAGAAAGTGAGAATTTGAGAAACGCGGAACAACAAATGAAAAACGCGAAACAACCGCTATATGTCAATAATTAAGTAATAAAATACAGTATATAATCGAAAGGATCATGGCTAAGAACGTAATAGTCGCCCAGTCAGGAGGACCATCCCCGGTCATTAACAGTTCTTTACGGGGAATAATTGAGACTTGCAGAATGTTTCCTGACAAATTCGGAAAGGTTTATGGAGGATGGCATGGAATTGAGGGAGTTTTGAATGAAGAACTTCTTGATCTGTCATCGCAGAATGAAGAAGAGATTGCATTGCTTAGGAATACTCCTGCAGCAGGAAGTATAGGCACCTGCCGTTACAAGCTGAAGGATAAACAACAAAAAGATTTCCAGCGCATAATGGAAGTCTTTAAAGCGCATAATATCGGCTACTTTTTCTATATTGGCGGCAATGATTCGCAGCATACGGCCTTCAAAGTAAGTGAGCTGGCAAAAACCAGAGGGCTTGATCTTATAGCTGTAGGTGTGCCAAAAACTATTGATAATGATGTAGGTGATAATGAATTTAAACTTATTGACCATACACCTGGCTATGGAAGCGTTGCAAGATACTGGTCACATATCATCCAGAATGCAAATGAAGAGAACATGGGCTCCTCTCCCGCTGACCCGGTGCTGGTTGTCCAGGCAATGGGGAGAAAAATTGGATATATACCCGCTGCCGCAAGGCTAGCTGATCCTGAAAGGAATATGCCACTGCAGATCTACATGGCTGAATCAAATGTATCCATCGATAATCTGGTTGATAACGTAAATGACCAGTTGAAAAAGGATGGCAGGTGTATTGTCGTTGTAAGTGAGGGATTTGACGTGGGTGGTATCGGAGAGGTAAAAGATGCATTTGGGCATACTTCATTCGGTTCGAGTCAGAATTCTGTGTTCCAGACCGTTGTTAATTATCTGAACAGCAAAGGATTAAAAGCCAAAGGTGCTGCGAGAGGCCAGGTCATGGGAACCGATCAGAGGCATACAACTGCTTATGCTTCAATTGTTGATCTTGATGAAGCTTATAAAGTTGGACAAAAAGCTGTTGAGATTGCTCTATATGAAGGAAATGGATGGATGGCCACTATTTTAAGAGAGCCCGGTTTTATTTATAATGTAAGGTACGATAAGGTTCCTCTTGAGAAAGTTGCTCTTTCCGAAAGAACATTTCCTGAAAAATGGATTGCCAAAAGCCGCTATGACGTAACTGATGAATTTCTGGCTTACGCAAGACCACTTATTGGCGAAGACTGGCCATCAGTACCAATAATAAATGGCCGACAAAGGTTTGCAAGGCTGGATATGAAATTTGCTGATAAAAAGCTACCCGATTATAAGCTGGAAGCATACGATAAACAATGAGTTAGATACTAAAGGCTTTTCAACTTTTAACTTTTAACTTTTTACTTTTATCTTTTTACTTTTATCTTTTATCTTTTCACAATGAATCCACAGGAACAGTTATTAGCTTTAAAACCTGAGAAAGAATTTTTTATCGGAATAGATTCAGATGGTTGTGCTTTTGATACAATGGAAATAAAACAGAAAGAGTGTTTCTGTCCGAATTTCATAAAATACTTCAGAATGCAGCCTGTTTCGAAGTATGCCCGTGAAACATGGGAATTTGTAAATCTTTATTCTACTAACAGGGGATGCAATCGTTTTCTGGCGGTAAATGAAACCCTCAGACTGCTTGCAACGCGGCCCGAAATCAAGGCCAGAAATTTCACTGTTCCTTCCGCTGCCCCTCTTATCGAGTGGACAAAAAAAGAGACGAAGCTCGGTAATCCCACGTTGAAAAAATATGCAGCCGAAGTAAATGATCCGTTCATTTCCCAGACTCTCGAATGGTCGCTGAAAGTAAATGAGGATATTGAAAAAATGGTTTTCGGCATAACTCCTTTTCCATTCGTTAAAGAATGCCTTGAGAAAATCAGACCATCAGCTGATGCAATGGTCGTCTCTCAGACCCCTTTTGAAGCGCTGAAACGTGAATGGGAAGAAAACAGGATAGATCATTATCTGAAGATGATAGCCGGTCAGGAACATGGAACCAAATCGGAACATCTGAAATATGCTGCAAAGGGGAAGTACCCTGATGATAAGATTCTTATGGTCGGTGATGCAAACGGTGATCTTAAAGCAGCAAAATCCAATGGAGTCTTGTTTTTCCCGATCAATCCGGGAAAAGAAGAAGAATCATGGGAAAAGCTCTACAAAGAAGGCCTCGACAGATTTTTTTCAGGACATTATAAAGGTGTTTATGAGGAAGGACTAATAAGGGAGTTTGAGACTTATCTTCCGGAACATCCACACTGGAAGTAGATCAGGCGTTAGGCATGAGGTGTGAGGCTGAGGAAGTAAAAATAAAAATTATGATATATTACAAATCCGGATCAGAAAATACTATACTGAACTCAAGAGACCTTGAGGCTGGAATTAATTCTGCATTGGAAAAACTGGGAGAGCGGAAAAAGGTACTTGTAGTTCCACCCGATTGTACCAGGTTTCATTCAAGAGCCGGCGAACTTACTTCGTATATCTACAGATATTATCATAACAATCTTAAAGATATACTTCCTGCTCTTGGTACACACTCCCCAATGACTGAAGCACAGATTGATGATATGTTCAAAGGAGTTCCAAAATCGCTCTTTCGTGTGCACGATTGGAGAAATGATGTTGTAACTGTAGGTACCGTACCTGGCGAATTCGTATCCCGAATTACCGGCGGGGCTCTGGACTATTCATGGCCGGCACAGCTTAATAAACTGGTTTTCAATGGAGGACATGACCTGATATTGTCAGTAGGACAGGTTGTTCCTCATGAAGTAATTGGAATGGCCAATTTTAACAAAAACCTCTTTATAGGAACAGGTGGACCTGAAGGCATTAATAAGAGTCATTTTATCGGTGCTGTTTATGGAATGGAAAGAATTATGGGAAAAGCAGAGAACCCCGTCAGATCTTTGCTAAACTATGCCTCCGACAATTTTATCAAACAGCTGCCAGTTGTTTACATCCATACTGTAATTGGCCGGGATGAAGAAGGAAAACTTGTGGTAAGAGGACTATTCATTGGTGACGATGAAGAGGTATTCAGACTTGCAGCTGATCTTTCCCTGAAGGTAAACTTCAATGTTCTTGAAAACCCTCTTAAAAAAGTTGTTGTATACCTCGACCCGTCAGAATTTAAAAGTACCTGGCTTGGGAATAAAAGCATTTACCGTACGCGTATGGCAATGGCTGATGGCGGAGAATTGATTGTCCTTGCACCAGGCTTAAAAGAATTTGGGGAGGACCAGGAGATCGACAGACTGATAAGGAAATATGGTTATCGTGGTACTCCTGCTACATTGCAATCGCTCAAAGAAAATGAGGAGCTTAACAGAAATCTGAGCGCAGCTGCTCATCTGATTCATGGAAGTTCTGAAGGCAGATTCTCAATAACATATTGTCCGGGATACCTGACAAGAAAGGAGATAGAATCAGTAAACTTTAAATACTCAGATCTTGCAGAAATGTTAAAAAGATATAATCCAAAAAAAATGAAAGAAGGATTTAACAGAATGGGTGATGGCGATGAAGTCTACTATATTTCAAATCCTGCTCTCGGTTTATGGACCTCGCGGCAACGATTGATTCAATAATTATTTTTAAATTCATGAGATGATAAACTGGGGAATAATAGGGTGTGGTAATGTCACTGAGGTAAAAAGCGGTCCGGCTTTTAATAAGGTGAAGGATTCAAGACTTATAGCCGTTATGCGCAGAGATGCCCGTCTGGCAGAGGATTATGCTCACCGGCACAATGTTCCAAAGTTTTACACCAGGGCATCAGATCTTATTAATGATGAAGAGGTTAATGCAGTATATATTGCTACACCTCCTCAAAGCCATGCAGAATATGCCATTGAAGCAATAAAGGCTCAAAAACCGGTCTATATTGAGAAACCAATGGCTTTGAACTACTCCGAGTGCGAGAGAATCAACGAAATGGCTGATAAATACCGGATCCCTGTCTTTGTAGCTTATTACAGAAGAGCCCTTCCGGGATTTCTTCTTGTTAAGGATCTCATTGACAGAGGCAGCATTGGAAAAATACGCCTTCTGCAGGTCCAGCTCTTCAAAGCTCCCACAGAGGATGAAAAGAGCGGAAAACCATCGTGGAGAGTTGATCCGGAAGTGTCGGGTGGAGGACATTTTTTTGATCTTGCTTCACATCAGCTTGATTATCTTGATTTTCTCTTCGGTCCGATCCAGAAAGTTAAATCAGTGGTTGTTAACCATGCCGGGCTTTATAAAGCTGAAGACTTCGTATCAGCTGAGTTTGTTTTTTGTAATAACATTGTTGCAACAGGAACCTGGAGTTTCAGTATTTCAAATGAAAGTACAAGAGATATAATTGAGATCGTAGGTGACGAGGGATCAGTTAAATTTTCAACATTCAGCTTTGAACCGATTGAACTTACAAATGCATCAGGAAGTCATATATTTATAAATGAACGTCCCGAGCATGTTCAGTTCAATCTGATTGAAAAAATAGTTCAGTCACTTAACGGAGAGGGTGCCTCTCCCAGCACAGGAATAACAGGAGCCAGAACAAGCAGGATTATGGATGAAGTGGTTGCGGAGTATTACAAAGACAAAAGACAAAAGTGAAAAAAGTTGCTGGTTACTGGTTACTGGTTACTGGTTACTGGTTGATGGGTCTGGGCAGAAGGCAACTAGCAACAAGCAACAAGCAGCAAGCAACTAGCAACATCAATAAGTGAAAACAAAACTTGTATTTAGACATAATATTATAAATGTAATCTTTTAGTTATGAGCAAATTATCAAATATTGGATTGATAGGTCTGGCTGTTATGGGTGAGAATCTCGTACTCAATATGGAGAGTAAAGGCTTCAGGGTTTCAGTATTTAACAGATCGACGCAGAAAGTTGATGATTTTCTGTCTGGACGAGCCAAAGGCAAAAATATTACAGGCACTCATTCAATAGAGGAGCTTGTCGGATCTCTCGAGCGTCCGAGAAAGGTTATGCTGATGATCAAAGCCGGAAGTGCAGTTGATGATATGATCAACACCCTTATCCCTCTTCTTGCTCCTGGAGATATAATAATAGATGGTGGAAACACTCATTTCCCTGATACAAACAGAAGAACGGCCCTTGTTGAAAGTAAAGGACTCCTCTATATAGGTACGGGTGTATCCGGTGGTGAAGAAGGAGCATTGCTGGGCCCATCTATAATGCCTGGCGGTTCAAAAGCAGCATGGCCATTCGTGAAACCAATCTTTCAGGCAATTGCTGCTAAAGTCGATAATGGCACACCATGTTGCGACTGGGTAGGAGAAAACGGAGCCGGTCATTTTGTAAAGATGGTTCATAATGGTATCGAATATGGAGATATGCAACTCATTACAGAGGCATATCAGATTATGAGAGATCTTTTGCATCTGAGTGCGGATGAAATGCACGTTATCTTTAAGGAATGGAATAAGGGTGAGCTCGATAGTTATCTGATTGAAATTACCCGGGATATTCTTGCTTATAAAGATTCAGATGGCAAGCCGCTGGTAGATAAGATACTTGATACTGCGGGACAGAAAGGAACCGGCAAATGGACGGCAGTTTCAGCTCTTGATCTGGGTATTCCCCTTACACTAATCGGAGAAGCAGTCTTTTCAAGGTGCTTGTCTGCAGTTAAGAGCGAAAGAGTGGCAGCTTCAAAAATACTTCATGGTCCAACTCCTGAATATAAAGGAGACAAAGGCAGATTCATTAATGATATAAAAGAAGCTTTATACGCTTCAAAGATTGTTTCATATGCTCAGGGTTATTCGCTGATGAAGGCTGCCGCTGAAGAATACAAATGGAAATTGAATTATGGAGGTATAGCGTTGATGTGGCGTGGAGGTTGTATTATACGGTCTGCCTTTCTGAGCAAAATTAAAGAGGCTTTTGATAATAATCCTTCAATTACTAATCTACTCCTTGATCCTTTCTTTAAAGATAAAGTTGAGAAAGCCCAGAATGGCTGGAGGAATGTTGTTTCTGCAGCGGCTATCAATGGCATTGCTGTGCCCGCAATCTCATCTGCACTGGGTTATTTTGACGGTTATCGGTGCGAAAAACTTCCTGCAAATCTCTTGCAGGCACAACGCGACTATTTCGGTGCACATACATACGAACGCACCGATAAACCAAGAGGTGAATTCTTTCATACAAACTGGACCGGACGAGGTGGAACAACCTCTTCATCAACATATAACGTATAATTACTAAACCAATTATTTATGTCAGAACCTAAAAACTTTAGCAGGTACAGATGGACGGTTTGTGCATTGATATTCTTTGCAACAACCGTAAACTACCTCGACAGGCAGGTAATAGGAATATTAAAACCTTTGCTTGAATCTGATCTCGGCATCGGGGAAAAAGATTATTCTCATATTATCATGGCATTCCAGCTCTGCTATGGTTTAGCAATGGTTGTAGCCGGAAGGCTTATAGACAAATTCGGAACAAAATTAGGATACGGTGTTTCTGTATTCTTTTGGAGCATTGCCGCTATGGGACATGCTCTTGCAAAAGGTGTACTTGGTTTTGGAATCTGGAGAGGATTCCTTGGAATCAGCGAATCAGGTAACTTTCCCGCAGCAAATAAAGCAATTGCTGAATGGTTTCCCAAGAAAGAAAGAGCACTTGCCATCGGGATATTTAACTCGGGAACGAATGTCGGAGCGATTGTTGCACCGCTTGCGATACCAGCCATTATAGCATTATGGAGCTGGCAGGCAGCCTTTATTATTACCGGAGCTTTAGGATTTGTCTGGATAATTTTCTGGTTTATCTTTTATGAACTTCCTGAGAAGCAGAGAAGAGTATCAGCCAGTGAGCTTGCTTACATTAACAGGGATACTGATGAACAGCAAGAAACCAGTGAAAAGGTACCATGGCTGAAACTTTTTAAATACCGGCAAACATGGCTATTTTTTATAGGTAAAGGCCTTACTGATCCCATCTGGTGGTTTTACCTGTTCTGGATCCCCGGCTGGCTATCTACTGTCAGAGGAACAGGTCTTGATGTCAAAGCATTCGGATTGCCTTTAGCCTTTATTTATACTTGCACAACTGTGGGCAGTATTGGGGGAGGCTGGGTCTCCGGACATATGATAAAGAAAGGAATGTCTCCATATAAGGCCAGGAAGATAACTATGCTGATCTTTGCACTCCTTGTAATACCAGTTGTGTTTGCATCGGCTCCTGGTATCAGCACATGGGGGGCAGTATGTCTGATAGCTCTGGCAGCATCGTCACACCAGGCATGGTCAGCAAATATCTTCACAACTGTTTCTGATGCATTTCCCAAAAAAGCTGTAAGTTCTATCACAGGGATTGGCGGTATGGCTGGTGCTGTTGGTGGGGCGTTTATCTCATATATTGCAGGCGATATACTTGAACATTTCAAGAATTTGGGGCATATTGAAACCGGCTATGTTGTTATGTTTGCGATAGCCGGAAGCGCTTACCTCCTTGCATGGATCATTATGACTGTTTTTGCACCGAAAAACAAAAAAGTTGTGTTAGATTGACAAAAGTCATATAATTAATATGCCTCCAAGAAAAATCAGAATAAAGGATATTGCCAAAATGGCCGGTGTTTCGATCGGCACAGTTGACAGGGTAATACATGACAGAGGAGAAGTTGCAGAAAAAACTAGACTGAAGGTCCAGAAGATAATTAAGGAGACTAATTATTCACCAAATGTCATGGCACAGGTATTGAAATCAAAAAAAAGATTTCATTTTGTGTCGCTTCTTCCCTCACCTTCTGAAGACAACTCCTTCTGGAAAAAGCATCAGGTTGGTATGTTCAGGGCAATTGAAGAACTTGATCCCTTTCCTGTTACTCTCACTCAGGTAACTTTTGATATGCAGAGTGAGGAGGATTTTCAGAAGAAAACCGGAATTGTTTTAGATCTCAAACCCGACGGGGTTCTCCTTGCTCCTATCTTCAAATCAGAATCAATTGCATTCTGTTCACGTCTTCATAAAGAAAATGTCCCTTTTGTTTTCATCGATGGTTATATTGAGAACACCAATTTTCTGGCATATATAGGAGAAGAAATATTTCAAAGCGGAAGGGTAGCCGGACAACTTGTAGATATGGTCACTCCTGAAGAAAGCGATATACTGGTAGTAACAATAGCCAGAAACATTCAGAATGTTCATCACCTTACACACAGAACTGAAGGTTTTTTGAGTTATTTTCAGAATCCCGGGAAAAATAAGGGTAAAAAGATAATTATTAATATTCCTGACCCCTCTTCTGATATTGTTAAAAGTGCTATCGATAAGGCATTTCTTGAAAATCCAGGGATTGGATCGATTTTTATTACCGGTTCACGATCATATCTGATTGCTTTATATCTTGAGAAGAAAGAATTAAGATCAATTAATCTTATCGGGTATGATCTTCTTGATTCAAACGTAATGTTCCTGAAGTCTGGAACAACCAGGTTTTTGATTGGTCAGAGGCCGGAAGAACAAACATATAAAGGCATAAAAAAATTATTTGAATATCTCTCGTTACATAAAGTCCCGGACAAGATTGAATACCTGCCTGTGGATATAGTAACATCTGAAAATGTGGATTTCTTTTTAACTTAAATACCTGATTATTAGCTTAAACTACTTAAATAAAAATCATGAAAATTATTGGCAAATATTCAATTGGACTAGGCGACAGATTTGGTCATCAGGGCAGTGCCCAGTTAAAAGCTATTTTTGCTGCATCTGAAAAGGGCATTGATATAACACCTGTATGGAATAAGTCAAACCGTGAGCATAATACAATTGGAACGCAACCCGCAGATGTAAGAACTGAAGCAGATTTTGTAACAAAAAATGCAGGTTTCAAAAAGCCTTATTTCGTTGATGCGGACCACATAAATTTAGACACTGTTGACCGTTTTATCGATTGTTCAGATTTCTTTACCATTGATGTGGCCTCATATATCGGTAAAAAAGCCGGAGAGGAAGAGATAAATGAATTTATGTCAGGTGTTGAAAAATATACAGGAGAACTAAAAATTGCAGGGACAAAATTGTCATTTAATACGTCAAAATCACAGATAAGGGAAATAGCAGAGAAATACCTGTTTGCAGCAATAAAGGCATATGATATTTACAGAAAAATTGAAAAGATCAAAGGTAAGGACAATTTTATCACTGAAGTTTCAATGGATGAAGTTCCTCACCCACAAACTCCTGTGGAACTTTTTTTCATACTTAAGATGCTCGCTGATGAAAATATACCGGTTCAGACAATAGCTCCCAAGTTTTCAGGAAGATTCAATAAAGGTGTTGATTATGTTGGTGATCCTCTGTTGTTTGCCCGGGAATTTGAATCCGATCTCATTATTATTGATTATGCAATAAAGGAATTTGGCCTTCCTGAAAACCTAAAGATGAGTATTCATTCCGGATCCGATAAATTTGCAATCTATCCTCATATAGGTTCAATCATTAAAAAATCTGATAAAGGAATACATCTTAAAACAGCAGGCACTACATGGCTTGAAGAGGTAATCGGTCTTGCCGGATCAGGTGGAGAAGCACTTGATTTTGTCAAAGAAATTTATAGTAAATCCCTGGAGAAGATCGATGAGTTATGTGCTCCATATGCTGATGTCATTGACATAAATGTCTCTTTGCTTCCCTCAAAACAGGAAATATCAAACTGGACCAGCCTGAAATTTTCAGATTCTTTAAAGCATATACCCGGAAATCGCGATTATAATCCGAACATGAGGCAATTAATACATGTTGCATACAAGATTGCAGCTTTAGAGATGAATGATTACTTCAGACTACTTGAGACAAATGAAAAAACCGTATCTGCCTGTGTTTATGAAAATATTTATAACAGACACATCTGCAGGTTATTCGATATTAAATAATTATTATCTGTCCAGCTCTAAAGCCGCCATAATGAAGGGTGCAACACCTTTGGTGTCATTATCCACACGTTTTTCGTTGATATAATACTCATAGGAACCATCTCTGTAAGGATTACCTCCCAGTCCGCAGCTACCGCATATATTATGCATTGTTACTAACCCATTCTCATCTACAGTTATAAGCTCCTTTATAAGGCTGTCAAATGCGCTATTAGCTATAGCCAGGAATTTTCCATCGAGATAACTTTTGTGGGCACCTCTGGCAAATGCGTATGTAAACATTGCTGATCCTGAACCTTCAAGATAGTTGCCTTCTCTTCCCCCATAATTCAGAACCTGAAACCAGAGGCCTGTTTTTGGGTCCCTGACTTTCAACAAAGCTTCACATGTTTTCTGAAGTATTGAAATAAGTTCTGCTCTGTCAGGATGATTCTCAGGCAGATATTCAAGAATATCTTCAATAGCTAAAACATACCAGCCAGTGGCACGGCTCCATGGATAATGTGATTTACCGGTCGTGGTGTCGCACCATTTCTGTGATCTGCTTTCATCCCATGCATGCATCAGTAATCCTGATTCAGGATTTAGTGTCTTGTAGTAGATCATCTTAGTCTGTCTGCATGCCATATCAAACCATTCAGGCTCATTGAACTCTTTGGCGTACTGAGCCATAAAGGTCGATGCCATAAAGATTCCGTCGAGCCACATTTGTGATGGATAAATATTTTTATGCCAATACCCTCCGGAATTAGTTTTTGGTTGTGTTTTAAGTTGTTCAATAAAATTTTCGAGCGCAATTTTATACTTTGGATCCGGATGCCTTTTATAAACTGCTATGACATCCCTTCCTGGGAAAATCCTGTCAAGATTATATTCTTTTAGTTTGTAGTCAGTAACAGTTCCATCAGTTTTCACAAAATGGTCGACCCAGTTTTCCATATACCTTGAATATCTGACGTCGGTATTTCCAAGTCTGTCAATAGCCATTCCGAGAAAAGCAACATCATATGCCCACTTAGGATTGCGGTCGACATAGTAAATTAAACTGTCTGATCTGGTGAGAACCGTATTTGCAATTTTAACCGACCATTTAATTTCCATTGGTACAGTTATAGCTGAAGCCCTAAGTGAAAAACACTCAGAAAACAATACCAGAAGCAATATTGAATAAAATGTTATTCTTCGCATCACTCCAGAGTTTTCGTTCCTGTTATCCAGTTATGTTCAGTCTGATGCAGATCAAATACCATGATCTCGTTCATGCCTTCTCTCATCCATGGCGCCGGACAGTATAGTCGCTTCTGAGGTCCGATATTCCAGTATCTTCCCAGATTATGGCCATTAATCCATACAACTCCCTTGGTAAATTTCGAAAGATCTATAAAAGTATCGCACCCTGTGTTCCCCTCTGCCCTGGTAAGGACAAAATTACCCCTGAAAAAGATACCCGGTTTTTTGATTGATCTGCCTGATGATCGCAGATCAAAAATATATTTTCTGTCCATGGGAAGATTATATACCTTCCAGTTAAGCAAAGTCGTTCCATTAAGGGTTACACTGTCAGTTATACCTTTTCTGTCAATAATATTCTTCCCGAAATTTATTCTTCCCATTGCCTCAACCAGAATCTCCAGGACAGTCACTTCTGCCTTACTTGCAGGTATATCAATTGAATTCTCTCCTTCTCGTCTGTCGATTTTTCCTACGTAATTTCCATCCAGGAATACAGTCGCATAATCATGAACATCTACTAGAAGTTTTCCGCTCTTCGCTCCTGCAAGTTCAGTTTTATATAAAATAAATCCAGTGTACTGACCATATTCCTCAAATGTTTTTGGATGAACAGAGGTCACTGGTTGTGGTAGATTATCCCATACCGCAGTAAAAGGCTGCATATCCATAGGAGTTAATTCAATAGTTGGGACCGCGAGTGGTATTGGCGGAAGCTTTTTACCGTTAGAAAGATATGAGCCAATGAGGTTCCTGAGAGACATATACTTAGGTGTAGCCTGACCCTGTTCATTAACAGGAGCATCATAATCGTAGCTGGTAACATCAGGTTCATATCCCTTTCCTCCTGAGTTGGCTCCAGCAGTATATCCGAAATTAGATCCTCCGTGAACAACATAAAAATTAAATGATTTTTTGTTGTCCATCAGGAATTTCACCTCTTTCAACAGTTCAGTAGTATCGGGTTTAGCCCATTTCTCACCCCAGTGAGTAAGCCAACCGGGGTAGGTCTCACTGCTGAAGACCGGTACTCCGGGGTTAATTTTAGCTGCAAGGTCAAAGTCCTGCTGAGAAGTTCCTGAATCGAGGCCCACTGCACTCCCCTGAAGTGTGCCCGCTTCCAACATCTTTGTGGTTGGACCATCACCTGTAAAAGTGGGAATATCAATGCCAAGTGAAGCCCATATTTCTTTAAGCTTAAGAAGGTAATTCTTATCATTGCTATAGCTACCATACTCATTTTCAATCTGCAGCATTAAAATCGGGCCTCCCTTAGTTATAAGAAACGGCTTGATAATTTCTGCGAGCTTTCCCATATATCGCTCTGCAGCTGCCATATAGCGTGGATCGAGGCATCTTAATTTTATGTCGGGTATACGCAAAAGGTAAGGAGGTATCCCGCCAAGATCCCATTCAGCGCAAACATAAGGTCCTGGTCTGATTATCAGCCACATACCTTCTTCCTGTACAATTTTGAAAAATTCACTTAAATTATGATTCCCTGTCTCAAAATCGTAGACCCCCTCTTCTGATTCATGAAAATTCCAGAATACATATGCAGATATGGTATTGCAGCCCATTGCTTTTGCCATCTGTATCCTATGCCGCCAGTATTCAACAGGTATCCTTGCAGGATGCATCTCTCCACTTATTATCTGGATTGGTTGCCCGTCGAGCATAAACTCAGATGTTCCGAGCTTAAAATTATGTTTTGCTTTCTGGGCCTCCAATGTGACTGAAAAGAAAATAAAAACTGTCACTAATGACAAATTAACGAATCGCCTTATCATATTTGTATCTATATTAAACCTTATAATTAATTTTCTTCAGATTACTTTTATCTTTCTACTTTTGTCTTTTGTCTTTAAAATAACCCACGCCTACCCCTTCCAGGAGGGGAACTTAACTACTCAATTATCTCCTATTCTCCTCTTCACGCCTTCTCCCACTCCTGCTTTTCAAATTGCCTGAAAACTGTGTAGTTTCCTGTAAAATCCATCCTCTTTCATCATCAGTTCTGCATGATTCCCGGTCTCAACAATCCTGCCATCGTCAAGTACAACGATTAAGTCAGCGTGTTGTATCGTGGAAAGACGATGTGCAATAACCACAGATGTCCTGTTTTCCATCAGTTTAAGAATCGCATCCTGTACGAGTCTCTCCGATTCGGTATCAAGAGCTGATGTTGCTTCATCCAGGATCAGTATAGGCGGGTTAGCCATTATAGCCCTGGCAATACTTATTCTTTGCCGTTGACCGCCACTAAGTTTATTTCCCGATTCTCCCACTGTATTTTCATATCCATTTTCAGTCTCCACTATGAACTCGTGTGCATTAGCGATCCTGGCAGCAGATTCAACTTTTTCCATATCTGCCGTTTTTACACCAAAAGCTATATTCTCCTTAAAAGAAGTATTAAATAGTATTGGTTGCTGGCTGACAATACCCATAAGATATCGTAAATCTTTTATCTTGAGGTCGCGGATATCGACTCCGTCTACAAAGATACTTCCTTTATCGCAATCCATAAATCGAGGAAGCAGATCTGCAAGAGTTGATTTTCCGGCACCTGATTTTCCAACAATTGCGACAGTCTGTCCTTTCATAATTTTCAGGTTTATTTCCTTCAGTACAGGCTCATTATTGTAAGCATACCAGACTCCCCTGAATTCTATTGAGTTATTAAATACTTTAACAGGAACAGCATTTTCCTTTTCTGTAATAGTTTCTTCGGCATCAAGTACCTGGTCTATTCTATCAATAGAAGCCATACCTTTCTGAATTGCGAAATAAGCAGTTGTTATATTCTTTGCAGGTTGAATGATCATGGCGAACACAGCGAGATAAACTATAAGATCTTCAGGAGCCATCTTGCCTTTTCCATTGAGGACCAGATTCCCTCCAACATACATAATGATCATAATAACGATTGTAGAAAGAAATTCACTTATCGGCGAAGCCAGATATGCTTTCCTGATAACTCTCCTGAACACTTTTGTGTATTTTTCATTTGAATCGGAAAACTGAGCCTGCATTTTTTCTTCCGCGTTGAATCCTTTTACAATTCGCAGACCGGTAAGAGTCTCCTCAACAACCGTTAGTAATTTTCCGAGATTTTGCTGACCAGAGAATGATGACGATCTTAAGGTCCTGCTTGCTCTTCCAATCAGCCATCCGCTTACAGGAAGGAGGGCAAGAGCAAAAAGGGTCAGTTCATAACTTGAAACGAAAAGGTAAACCACAAAAACAAGAATTGTTATAGGGTCCCTGAAAAGCATTGTAAGCGAAGACATTACAGAAACCTCAACCTCCTGGACATCATTAGAGATCCTTGTCATGACATCCCCTTTCCTGGCATCGGTAAAGAATGACAATGGTAATCTTAGTATCTTATTATAAAGCATTTTTCTCAGATCACGAACTGTACTGGATCTTATCATAGCCATACAATTGTTTGCCAGAAAAATAAAACCGTTTTTAAATAAACTGGCGATTGTAACCACCATTACAGCTAAGAGTAATGCCCCGGCTTGTCCATATTTATCAATAAAAACCGAGAGCAGGTAATTCGTAAAAGTCTTGATATACTCTGAATTCAGTTGAAACGGTCCGGGATTTGCCACAATACCAACCCTGCCAAACAAAACTGTAAGAAAGGGTTTTATTAGTGTAAAGGTAAACAGTGCAAAAACTGCACTTAAAATGTTATATAAAATATTTTTAATCGCTGACCCTTTGTATGGAGCAATATATTTAAGAAGTAACCTGATGTTGTTCATCTAAAATGTATTTGATTAAAAACCCGTGTAGTTGAATGGAGTTATAGCTTTTAATTCAGCTTTTATAGTCTCGCTAAGATCCAGGTTTTCAATGAAATTAGATATTGATTCAAAGGTGATTTTCTCATTAGTTCTTGTAAGATCGAGAAGTGCTTCATATGGATTTGGATAACCCTCTCTTCGCAATATTGTCTGTATACCTTCTGCAACAACAGCCCAGTTATTTTCCAGATCACTTCTTATTTTGTCGGTATTCACAATCAGTTTATGAAGACCTTTCAAAAGAGAATTAAAAGCTATTAAAGAATGGCCAATCGGAACGCCTATGTTTCTTAGTACAGTAGAATCCGACAGATCGCGCTGAAGCCGGGATATGGGCAACTTCATCGAAAGATGCTCGAAGATAGCATTAGCATATCCAAGGTTGCCTTCTCCATTTTCAAAATCGATCGGATTTACCTTATGAGGCATGGCTGAAGATCCTATCTCCCCTTTTTTTATCTTTTGACGGAAATAATCCATTGAAATATACAGCCAGAAGTCGCGGGCCATATCAATGAGGATGACATTTATCCTCCTCATATTATCAAATAATGCTGCAAGATTATCATAATGCTCAATCTGAGTCGTAGGTTGAGAACGTTCCAGACCAAGTTCTTCATTTACGAAGTTATTGGCAAATGAGATCCAGTCCACATCGGGATAAGCAACCTTATGGGCATTGAAATTTCCTGTAGCTCCTCCAAATTTAGCCGAATATGGAATCTGTCCAAAATACTTGGTCTGTCCATCTATTCTGGCAATAAATACTTCGATTTCCTTGCCCAACCTTGTGGGTGAGGCTGGCTGACCATGCGTTCTTCCAAGCATCGGAATATCCTTCCATTCATCAGCAAAAGTTGCCAGTGTTTCCCTTAACTCATACAGAACCGGGATATAAACATTTATCATTGCATCTTTTACGGACAAAGGAATTGCAGTATTGTTAATGTCCTGCGATGTGAGCCCTAAATGAATAAATTCACTCCATTTCCCCCAGCCTGACTGAAAGAACCTTTCTTTCAGGAAATACTCGATCGCTTTTATATCGTGATTTGTGATTTTTTCTCTCTCTTTTATTTTTTCAGCATCGGTCAGGTCAAAGTCTTCATAGATCGATCTTAAGACTTTGAAATTGTCTTTTTTAAAGTCAACAAGTTGAGGAAGAGGAATATTGCAAAGCGCAATAAAATATTCTATTTCCACCATCAGACGATATCTGATCAACCCGAACTCGGAAAAATAGAGGTCAAGTTCATCAACTTTTTGTCTATATCTTCCGTCAAGAGGCGATATGGCAGTAAGAAAATTTAATTCCATTATTTATCAGATTGAGATTTCAGTTGTTATTAGTATATGTACAAAAGTACTATTTTAGATGTTGTAAAAAAAGGGTATGGACAAAATCAGAATTTCAGCTGTAAAATATGCAAACACCTATCCATTTATATATGGATTAAAGGAGAGCGGATTTGAGAAAAGAGTAACGCTGGAAACTGACCATCCTGCTGATTGTGCAACAAAACTGATTAACAACAGTGTCGATATAGGACTTATACCCGTAGCTGTTCTTCCGTTACTGAAAGAGTATCATATTATCAGTGATTATTGTATCGGGGCTAACGGTAATGTCAGAACCGTTATGCTATTAAGCAATTGTCCGTTCGGGGATATAAAAAACATATACCTCGATTACCGCTCCCGTTCCTCCGTCAACCTAACTAAAGTTCTGGCGAAAAACAGCTGGAAAAGTGAGTTCAGGTGGATAAATACAACTAAAGTATTCGATTTCATTAACATTGGTCTTGATGAAGCTGTGGTACTTATTGGCGATCAATGTTTTGAATTTGAAAACAGCTTCATATACAAAATTGATCTTGCTATGGAATGGAAGAAATTCTCGGGACTGCCTTTTGTATTTGCATGCTGGACATCCAATAAACACATTGATCCTGTTTTTATTCAGGAATTTAACGAAGCACTTAAGTTGGGAGTAAACAATATTGATGCAGTTGTGGAAATGTTTGGAAAAACAGGAATAATAACCGGAGATAACCTGAGGAGGTACCTTAAAGAAAATATTGATTTCAATTTTAACGAAGGGAAGAAAGAGGGACTAAAACTGTTTCTGGAGTTGATGGGGAACCTTTGATTGATATTAGTATTTTAATTATGGATGATATTGGCTTATATAACGATCTGATAATAAGAGACTATCTGGAAGAAGACTATGATGAAATAGTAAAATTCTGGTATCTTACCGACATCGGGAATCCTGAACGGGGAGATTCAAAGGAGACAATAAAAAGGACACTGGAATTAGGGGGGAAACTTCTTGTTATGGAATCAAAGTCTTCAAAACAGATATGTGGTACCTCATGGATGACATTCGACGGGGCTCAGGTGAAACTCGAGGTTCATTCCACCAATTTAAAAGCTATTAACCTCTACAAGAAATTAGGCTTCAAGCATCTCGGAGAATATAATGTTTATATAATAAGGGATATTTCAAATTTCTTAAGCTGATATTACAAATTATCCGATTTATGATTAACTTTGGGTCTCACAACATTATTAAATAACTAGTATTCACAAACTAAGCAAAAATATCATGGCTAAAACAATCACCTTCAATGAACTCCGGAAGATAAAAGACCAGTTGCCCTCCGGTAGTATGAGACAGATTGCAGAGAAACTGGATCTGAATGAAGAAACAGTTAGAAACTACTTCGGAGGAAGAAATTTTGACAAGGGCCAAAGTGTTGGAATTCATTTTGAACAGGGACCTGATGGAGGTATTGTCACAATCGATGATACTACTATTCTTGATATTGCACAGAAAATGATCAACTACTAATTCATTATCTGACAGCCTGTTCAAAAGCAAAAGGCTCTGTCTTTTGCTTTTTTTATTTATTATGGACCTCAACGGATCAATAGAATCTGCAGAAAAAAAGTATAAACAGATCCTTGAAGATTTCTTCATCTCTGTCTATACTGAAAAATATCTCTCTTCTCATGGAATTGATCACCACAGAAGAGTTTGGAACTACGCGAAGGATCTCATAAGACTTTCTCCTTTAAAGAACAACGGTCAAATCTCATTCCTCCCGTCTGAAGCTATTATTGCATGTTATCTTCACGATATTGGTATGAAAGTTGATCAGGGGGTGAAACATGGAAAACATAGCAGGGATTTATGCAAAAGATTTTTTGCTGAGAACAAAATTCCTGAAAACAATTGGCTTGACGTACTTGAAGCCATTGAAAATCACGACAATAAAGATTATATCAGTAATGCTTCCATTAATGAACTGCTTAAAATCCTTTCAGTTGCGGATGATCTGGACGCTTTTGGATTAACTGGAATATTCAGGTATTCTGAAATCTATCTGGCCAGGGAGATCGGATTCGAAAGGATCGGTTATATGATTAGGGAGAATGCAAGAAAAAGGTATGATAATTTTATTAAAGCATTCGGATCTTTTGATGAGTTGGTAGTGAAACATTGGGAGAGGTACTATCTTCTTGATATGTTCTTCACCAAATACAATGATCAACTTCCCTCCTATCAGTTTGGGACAAATCAACCCTCAGGTTTTTGCGGGGTAGTTGAAATCATAGAGAATATAATGCAGAATCATCTCAATCTTAAGGATTTCTATACAGAACCTGAGAAACATACAAGTGATCCATTGATCCTGTGGTATCTGAATGAACTAAAATCTGAATTGCTCGTAGAGCATACAGTAGTGTAGAAATGTTTAACCTATATCTCATATATACCTCGTAGAGGTTAAAGAATTAATTATTTTTGAATCAATTGTTTATCCCCTACGGGGAATTTAAGACAGAAATATAAATTGTTTTCTACAATACTGTAACCCCTACGGGGTATAAATAATGTCGATTTAACAATTTGCACTTAAACTGAGTATGACTAAAATAAAATCAAAAATACCTTCCCCTTTCAATCCTGAGGAATTCAGAGAAGAAGGACATAAACTGGTGGATAGATTATCAGATTATCTCAATGATGCTCTTTCGGGAAAGGAAATGCCGGTCCTGCCATGGAACGAACCTGACCATCTGACAGAATTATTTTCATTTGACTCCGGTGGTGGTAATGAAGAGTCATTCGACGCCTTCATTAAAAGGATCATTGATAATTCCATACATATCCATCATCCCCGATATATAGGTCATCAGGTGACATCGCCACTTCCAGCAGCTGCCCTGGTGCAGTTTTGTACCACACTGCTCAATAATGGAGCAGCAATATATGAGATGGGGCCGGTTAATATGGCAATGGAAAGAAATGTGACAAAAAAGTTTGGATCACTTATAGGGTATGAAGAAGGGTTTGACGGAATTTTCACTCATGGCGGAACAGCCGGAAACCTTACGGCAATGCTTGCAGCCAGACAGGTAAAAACAAATTACAATATTTGGGAAGAGGGTGTAAGGGAAGATCAGAAACCAGGTTATATGATTTCGGAACAATCTCATTACAGTGTTGCAAGAAATGTTAAAATAATGGGCCTTGGCGAAGGATCTATTGTTAAAGTTCCAGTAGATAATCACTACAGAATGAGAACCGATCTTCTTGAGGAGATCAAAACCGCTTCTGAGAAAAAAGGTATCAGAATTATTTCTGTGGTTGCCAGTTCGTGCTCAACTGCAACTGGAACTTATGACGATCTGGATGCAATAGCCAGTTTCTGTGAAAAATATGATTTATGGATGCATGTCGATGGAGCACACGGTATGGGGGTCCTATTTTCAGAAAAATACAGGGAACGGGTGAAAGGAATAGAAAGAGCCGATTCTGTGGTGATTGATTTCCATAAAATGCTTCTGGTTACGGCTCTTAATACACTGGTTATGTTCAGACATGGTGAAAGATCTTATGAGACTTTCGCGCAGAAGGCATCCTATTTATTTCAAAAATCGCAAAAGGATGTCTGGTACAATAGTGCAATCCGAACGATCGAATGCACTAAGAGCGCATTGGGAATAATTGCCTATACAGCAATGAAATATTATGGAAATGGTTACTACAGGCAATATATAGATGAAAGGTATGATCTGGCAGCAGCATTTGCAAAGGTAGTCAAATCTTCAGAAAAGCTGCAGCTGGCAGTAGAACCGGAGAGCAATATAGTATGTTTCAGATACCTGCTGGAAGATAGCGACGATATCACTCTTAATCATATAAACTCTGAAATCAGGGACAGAATAATAAAAGATGGATCTTTTTATATTGTTCAGGTTGAACTCGATGGAAAAGTTTGGTTGCGACTCACAATAATTAATCCGGTTACCTCAATGGAGCATCTTAAAGCACTTCTGAAAAAAGTAATGGTTGTTGGTGGAGAACTTGTTCTGAAGTCTTGATATTATTTCTACTATATTCTTTACCACAAAGTTACACATAGTTTTTACGAAGTAACACTGCCTTAATTCTCCTTTTCTCCTTTTCTCCCTGTCTCCCAGTCTCCCCTTCCCAATTCACCTTTTTATCAGTTCTTTAAGCGTTGTCTTTGTCAGTATTCCAAATGTGGTATCACGTATTTCTTTAAATACTTTTCTTATCTGACAGGTGGATTCATCTTTGCAGAATTCGCAAGGACGATAAGAATTTTCTGAAACACAGTACATTAAGGATATTGTTCCCTCAAAATGACGAACAACTTCCGCCAGTGTTACTTCTTCGGGTTTTTTCAACAAATAGTATCCTCCTGATTTTCCGAGGTTGCTGCCAAGTATTCCTATTTTTTTTAATTCAAGAAGAATATTTTCAAGAAAACTCTGCGGAATCTTCTCTTCCTCAGCAATTTCCCGGATCTGCATCGGTCCTTTACCATATTCGCGGGCCAACCTTGCCAGAGCTACAATAGCATATCTTGTTTTTTTAGACAATATCATGTTTTTACCCTTTTTTTTTGATAAAGTTAAGTATTAATACTTAACCATTTGTGGCTTTTATGCCAATTATTACTATCTAAAATGACATTACATTTGTTCACAAAATCGGTAGACATTATGAGACTTGTTTTTTCACTTTCACTTTTCCTGCTGTTACTGGCAGATTCCATGGGGCAATCAACAAATGACATCCTCAACCTGCTAATCTCCAACAAAACAATAAGTCAGTCACAGGCTGATTCAATAAGGGCCGATGCTGCACTTCTACAGCAACAGACCGATGCTTCGCGTAAATCATTTTTTATAACTGCTGCAAGACAGATGCAGCTCACCGGATACTCTCAGGTCAGATATCAGTTTTTACCGGAGCGTGGTAAACACAATGGCTTTGACATCCGCCGCGCCAGATTAGATCTTAAAGGGTCAGCCACACCATTCTTCTCCTACAGATTACAGGTAGATTTTGTCGATAAACCAAAAATGATTGATGCATATGGTGAAGTAAAACTCGCTGACTACCTTTCATTTACGGTTGGACAGTTTAAAATTCCGTTCTCTATGGAGAACCTGACATCTTCCAACAAACTTGAAATGATAGACCGGTCACAGGTCGTTGAAGCTCTTGTTGCACGAAGTAAGGATGTAATAGGGAACCAGAATGGACGCGACATTGGCATCCAGGCAGGCGGAACCCTTTTAAAAGTGAAAGATATGCCAGCTATTGAATATCGGATTGGCATATTTAATGGTTCCGGTATAAATGTGGCAGATACTGCCAACAATGAAAAAGATGTGACCGGCCGCTTGATTTTCACTCCTATAAAAGGTCTCTCCTTCGGCGGAGGATTTTATAAAGGATGGGATAAAGCAATTAAACCTGACGTTCCGGGTAAAAGTCAGACCCGTGACAGATTCGGTGTTGAATTCAGCTATGTTTTGTCACAATTTTCTCTGAAAGGTGAGTATATCGCAGGGAAAGACGGCAAGACTAACAGATCGGGCTGGTATGTACAGGCGGGGTATTTTGTAATTCCACAGAAACTTCAGGTGCTCGGCAAATATGATATTTATGATCCGAATACATCAACCCCTAATAATATTTCCACAAACTATGTATTTGGCGCGAACTACAATTTTAACAACTGGTCGCGTTTACAGGCATTTTATACTGTGCGGCAGGAAGAAGGACCTGCAATAAAGAATAATTTTCTATCTGTTCAATACCAGATTGGTTTCTGACAATCATAATATATAATATGAAACTGTTAATAAAATCACTATTCCTCGCTGTTGTATTTATCTCTTCAACAGCAGTCCCTGTATCATTTTCCCAGGAAAAGAGCACCGGCCAGATCAGCATATCAGGTGCATTTGCACTTTATCCAATGGTGATAAGATGGGCTGATGAATACAGAAAAATAAATCCGGGAGTGCGGTTTGACATCTCAGCAGGTGGTGCGGGAAAAGGCATTTCAGATGCTCTGAATAGCATGGTTGAGATAGGTATGGTATCGCGGGAGATTTACCCGGAAGAAATGAAAAAAGGAGCTTTCCCTATTGCTGTTACAAAAGACGCAGTAGTGGCAGTTGTAAGTGAGTCTAATCCTTCCCTGAACGAGATTCTGTCAAAGGGTTTAAAGAAAGACGCGGCCAATAATATCTGGATTACAGGCAGATGTACAACCTGGGCACAAGCTTTTGGAGCCAAATCGACCTCTCCTATTCATGTTTATACCCGTTCTGATGCCTGTGGCGCTGCGGAAATGTGGGCTAAATTCTTCGGAAAAAAGCAGGAAGATCTTTTGGGTGTCGGGGTATTCGGTGACCCTGGGTTAGCACAGGCTGTTAAGAAAGATCCTCTCGGAATTGGATATAATAATATTGGCTACGCTTTTGATGCCACAACCCGCAAACAGATAAAAGGGCTTAGAGTTGTTCCTATTGATCTGAATAATAACGGGAAGATTGACAGTGATGAGGATTTTTATACTTCCATGAATGATCTTATTGCCGCAATAGCTTCAGGTAAATATCCTTCACCTCCTTCGAGGGAATTGTATTTCGTTATGAAAGGAAGTCCAAAAAACAATAAAGTACTAACTGAATTTATCAGGTGGGTATTGACTGACGGACAAAAATTTGTTAATGATGCCGGTTATATTTCACTGCCAAAAGAAAAAATAGAAACGGAACAAAAAAAGCTACAATAAAATATATGCGACTCATCAGAGCTGTAAAAGACAAAACTGCCCGGTATATAATGCTGGGCATTGCCATTTTTACGATACTTTTTCTTCTGGTTATCGGCTTAAGCCTGTTTTTTAAAGCTTTACCAATAATGAAAGAGAAAAATCTCTGGGTATTACTTAGCTCTGCTGACTGGAAACCTTTTAAAGGAAATTTTGGTTTCCTCCCGTTTATACTCAGCACTTTTTATGTTTCGCTTATAGCCATTTTAATTGCTCTACCCTTTTCTGTCCTAACAAGCATTTATCTTAATTCATATGCTTCAAAAAATGTGAAACGTCTTTTTGAACCTGTTGTAGACGTGCTCTCCGGTATTCCCCCGGTAATCTATGGCGTCTGGGGTACTTTAACAATTGTTCCTCTGATAGCCAATAAGATAGCTCCCCATTTTGTTGAGTATTCTTCCGGATATACTGTCCTTGCTGGTGGAGTAGTTCTTGCAGTTATGATCATTCCTCTCCTTATCAGCATCATGGTTGAAGTTTTCCGTTCGATACCAAAAGAGATGACTGATGCTTCGCTCTCAATGGGTGCAACGAAATGGCAGACAGTAAAGAAAGTTATTTTAAGAAAATCAATTTCAGGCATAATAGCAGCTACTGTTCTGGCTCTCTCAAGAGCTTTTGGTGAAACTATGGCAGTATTAATGGTATGTGGAAATTTAACCCAGATCCCGCATTCTATTTTTGATGGGTGCTATCCACTCCCTGCCTTAATTGCAAATAATTATGGAGAAATGCTTTCAATGCCTATTTATGAATCGGCATTGATGTTCTCTGCATTCCTACTCTTTATTATAGTGGTTCTATTTAACGGACTTTCAAGATTTACACTTAATCAGATAGAAAAGAGATATCAATTCTGAGTAAAATAATATTATGCAAGATTTATTATGAAGTTTCTGGAAGAAAAAATATTTAAATTAATTATGATCTTCGCAGCAATGATCATTCTTGGAGTCCTCGTATATATAATAGCAACAGTTTTTTACAGAGGATTGCCAGCACTTACTCTTGATATGGTCACAAAACTTCCTGGAGGCGGATTTTACCTGGGAAAAGAAGGAGGAGTACTCAATGCGATAGTTGGTTCTGTTTATATAATACTCGGATCACTCGTGATAAGCATTTTAATCAGCGTTCCGCTTGTTATGTATATTAATTTTTACCTTCCTCACAAATCAGTATTCTCATCAATAATCAGATTTTCGCTTGATATTCTATTCGGAATACCCTCAATAGTTTATGGAGCTTTCGGTTTTGCACTAATGATCTACCTTGGAATAAGAGCCTCATTACTGGGAGGAATTTTGACAGTTGCAATGCTCATTATGCCGATTATGATGCGATCATTTGATGAAATAACAAGGCTTTTATCTCGCGAACTTCCTGATGCACTATTATCCCTTGGAGCAACAAAATATGAAATGGTTAAAGTCATTTTAAGGCAACTTATGCCCGGATTGGTAACTGCCATACTTCTCGCCATAGGGAGAGGTATCGGTGATGCTGCAACGGTTCTTTTTACAGCAGGATATACTGACAATATACCGGCTTCATTAAATCAACCAGCAGCTACTTTGCCTCTTTCAATATTCTTCCAGCTGGGAAGTCCAGTAGAGGAAGTACAAAACCGGGCTTACGCCTCAGCAATAATCCTCACTGTGATTATCCTTATTCTCAGTTTTTCGGCACGGTATTTCAGTTCAAAATTCTCAAAAAATAAAATATGATAGCAAACCAGCAATATATCAGAAGTGTCAATTATTCATTTCCCGAAATGAAAGAGATAACCACATTTAAAAAGCTGATAACTAATCAGTCAATAAGAATTGAAAACCTTGATGTATATATCGAAAATCAGCATATCCTAAAGGATATTAACCTCACGATCCCTGAAAAAAATATTACCTGCATTATCGGACCATCAGGTTGCGGGAAATCTACCTTTCTGAAAACACTCAATAGGATGCATGACGAATCGCCTGAAGTAAAGATAAGCGGTAAGGTATATGTTGATGATGAGAATATCTATGGCTCACAGGTCAATGTTATTGATACACGGAAAAAGATGGGCCTTCTTGCCCAGCGACCCTGTCCCCTGCCAATGTCTATCTTTGACAATGTTGCATATGGGCCTAGAATCCATGGCATGAAAAAAAGAAAAGCTGTCAATCAGACAGTGATCCAATACCTTCAATATGTGGGTCTTTGGGATGAAGTCCGCGACAGGGTGCGAACATCTGCTACAAGGCTCTCTATTGGTCAACAGCAGAGGTTATGTCTTGCCAGGGGTCTGGCAATCGAGCCGGAATATATCCTGGGAGATGAGGCTACTTCAGCATTGGATCCGCTTTCGACAAAGAAAATTGAAGAGCTTTTTGTAAAGCTGAAGGAAAAATATACAATTATTCTGGTAACCCATACACTGCGCCAGGCCAGGCGAATAGCCGACAATATAATTTTTATGTATCTGGGTAAAATAATTGAAGCAGGTCCGACTGAGGAGTTCTTCAGTAATCCTAAAAAGCAATTGACAAGGGATTATCTGTCAGGAAGTTTCAGCTGAAATATGAATTTCAGTATTGTAAAAAACAGAATTAATCAGAAAGTAAATGCCAATTAAAGAATTAAAAAATCAGCTAAACGGATTATCAATCGAGGAACAGCTTAATATATTGATATCCCACTTCCCCGAAAAGGTCATATTTACAACCAGTCTGGGAATTGAAGATCAGGTAATAACGCATAAAATATTCAGGAACAATCTGAATATTAAGGTAGCAACACTCGATACCGGGAGATTGTTTCCTCAGACTTACGATGTACTGTCTAATACAATTATAAGGTATAACAAAAAAATAGATGTATACTTTCCTGAATATGAGGATGTTGAAAAAATGGTCACTGAAAAGGGACCACTTAGCTTTTATAAGTCAGTTAAAAACAGGAAAGAATGCTGCAGTCTTAGAAAAGTCGTGCCCTTAAACCGGGCGCTCAAAGGCATGGAGTGCTGGATATCGGGGATAAGAGCTGACCAGTCTGACAATCGCAACCAGATGGATTGGCTTGAATATGATGAGGACAAAAACCTTTACAAATTCCATCCACTCTTCAACTGGTCGTTAGACGAGGTTACGAGGTTTGTTAAGGAAAATAATGTGCCATATAACTCACTTCACGACAAGGGATATGTCAGTATCGGATGCGAGCCCTGTACCCGTGCCATAAAACCTGGAGAGGATTTCCGCGCAGGCAGGTGGTGGTGGGAAAATGAAGGACCGAAAGAGTGCGGGCTGCATAGCAAGGGTTAAGGTTAAGGTTAAGAAAAATATGAAAACTCAGATTAATATAAACGACGAACATCTCAAGGAACTTGAGGCGGAAGCAATTTTTGTGATGCGGGAGGTTGCAGCACAGTTTGAGAATAAAGTACTTCTGTTTTCAGGAGGAAAGGATTCAATTGTGCTGGTGCATCTCGCCAGGAAAGCTTTCTGGCCGGCAAGGATCCCATTCAGCCTGATGCATATTGACACTGGTCATAATTTCGAGGAGACATTAAAGTTCAGGGATGATCTTGCAAAAGAATTTGGAGCTGAACTTATTGTAAAGTATGTACAGGATTCTATTGATAAAGGAAGAGTGGTTGAAGAACTGGGAGTAAATGCCAGCCGCAACAAAGCCCAGTCTGTTACCCTGCTCGATGCAATAGAAGAACTTAAAATCGATGTTGCAATCGGTGGCGGACGACGTGATGAGGAGAAGGCCCGTGCTAAAGAGAGATTTTTCTCACACAGGAATGAATTCGGTCAGTGGGATCCAAAAAATCAACGTCCGGAATTATGGAACATCTTTAACGGCCGGAAACATATGGGGGAACATTTCAGGGTTTTCCCAATCAGTAACTGGACAGAACTGGATGTCTGGCAATATATTTTAAATGAAAAAATCAAACTTCCGGAATTGTATTATACACATAAACGTAAAATATTCAGCCGTAATGGTGTTTACCTTGCCTGGGCCCCATTTATGCAGTTGAAACCGAATGAAAAAGTTTTTGAAACTGATGTTCGTTGCCGGACTATTGGAGATATTACCTGCACAGGAGTTACATTATCAAAAGCGGATACACTTGAAGAAATTATAGCAGAGATTGCTGCTACAAGAGTCACCGAAAGAGGTGGAAGATATGATGACAAGCGCTCCGAAGCAGCAATGGAAGACCGTAAAAAAGAAGGATATTTTTGAAGAAAGAAGAACTTACACAGAGGAGAACAGGAGAAGCACAGAGAACTACAGAGAAAATACCTCAGGTAAAACAATCCTTTGTGAACCTTAGTGTAACCTTCGTGTCCCTTTGTGGTAAAAAGAAATAATATTTAAGATGAAAATAAACGGGAAGAGTGAGAATAAGAGTTTACTGAGATTCACAACGGCGGGAAGCGTTGATGATGGGAAAAGTACTCTGATAGGGAGACTCCTGTACGACAGTAAATCAATATTCGAGGATCAGATGGAGCATATTGTCCAATCTGGTAAAAGGCTGGGAAGACAAGATCTTGACCTCTCCCTTCTGACCGACGGATTGAGAGCAGAACGGGAACAGGGTATAACAATTGATGTGGCATACCGATATTTTGCGACCCCTGCAAGAAAGTTTATAATTGCCGACACACCCGGACATATCCAGTATACAAGAAACATGGTGACTGGCGCCAGTACAGCCGACCTTGCAGTGATTCTGATTGATGCCCGGAAAGGTGTTCTTGAGCAGACAATACGACATTCTTATATAGCTTCGCTTCTCGATATTCATCATATAATATTTTGTATCAATAAGATGGATATGGTAAACTTTGAGGAATCCACATTTTTTAAAATAGTGGAAGAACTCGCCTTACTTGTAAGTAAACTGGAAATAGCCGATGCTCATTATATTCCTATCAGTGCTAAATATGGAGATAATGTAGTGGACCGATCCGATAAAATGAACTGGTACAGTGGTAAAACATTTCTGCGCCTTATTGAGACAATTGATATAAGAAAAAATAAAAACCCGGAATATAAGCGTTTCCCTGTACAGACAATTATTCGTCCTCACTCCCCGGAATATCACGATTACAGGGGTTATGCGGGACGAGTGGCCGGTGGGGTTTTCAGACCGGGAGACGAGGTTACTATATTACCATCACTGCTTAAATCGAAAATTAAAAGTATAAATGTTCTGGAGAAGACATTATCAGAAGCAATCTCCGGCGATTCTGTATCAATTTCACTCGATGATCAGATAGACATAGGCAGAGGTGACATGCTCGCCTCTACTAATGATCTGCCTGTAATAAGTCAGGATATAAATCTTATGATTTGCTGGTTTAATGAACGCCCCCTTAAAGTCGGCGGAAAGTATATTATAAGGATTAACAGTAACGAATCTGGCTGTATAATAAAGTCTGTCAATTACAGGATGAATATCAATAATCTTGAACACGATTTTGAAAATACTGCCATTAATATGAATGATATCGCTGATATAAATATCAGAACTTCAAAACCTATCTTCTTTGACAGTTATAAGAAAAATAATATTACCGGAAGCATGATATTCATCGACGAAGGCACATACGAAACCGTAGCTGCCGGTATGATCATATAAAAAATCTCTGTGACCCTCTGTGCCTCCTCTGTGGTTCTCTGTGACAGTTATTTTTTTTTGTTACAGAGTTACACAGAGAAGACACAGAGTTACACAGAGGCATATTTAAGAGATGGTTACTCATCAACTAACCTTATTCCACTAAACAAAATTTAAATCATTTATTTTTAAAATAAAAAGTAATAGATTTGACCCCGTTAAAATAAGTCTTAAGGGCGAAAAATGAGTACAGGTAATAAGGGGGAAAAGGAAAAATTGTTTTTTGCACCGGGATGTGCCTTAATGTTATATAAACCTGAACTGGCTTATAAAATCCATCTCCTGCTCAATGAAAAACTGGGCGACGTGGAATTATTGATGACATGCTGCCAGCATGAACCTAATCTACCCGAAAACTCAAAAGTAATAAATGTTTGTCCTGGATGCGATATGCGATTCGCAAAAAATTACAGGGGGGTTTCTACAATCTCTTTATGGGAGATAATAAATGAAAATAGTCTTTTGCACTTGCCTGATTATAAAGGACTGAGCATGTCAATTATTGATGCCTGTCCAACCCGTGATGAAGACAGAGTTCATAATTCAATAAGAAGCCTGTTATTAAAAATGAATATCAGATTAGTGGAACCTAAAAACACCAGAAGAGAAAGTACGTGTTGCGGTGATGTCTACTACGGGTCAATGCCTACAGCAAAAGTAAAAGGCCTGATGATAGAAAAAGCAATGGAAATGCCTGCTAATGATATTGTTGTACATTGCGTTTCCTGTATAATGGCTGTTTTAAATGGAGGCAAAAATCCACAGTACGTTGGTGACCTGATATTTAATGAAGAAACAAATCCAAATAGTATTGACCTGGATAAATGGCATAAGGAACTAAAAGAATTTATTGAGGCCCATTAACATGGGTGATAATTCCAATACTTTTCGTTAATCAGTAGAAAACCCTGAACTTTATAATCTTTCTTCCAAATCCTTAGAGGCATTAATAGTATTCCTGGGCGGATGGTATGTCGATAATTGACGTACTATTTTGTCTGTCAAATAAAATTCGTTTCTTTGTAAAACATTTTGGAAAGGAATCTGTTATACAGAGGATGAAAAAGTTTATTTCTATATCACTTACCTTTTTATTACTTACTGCATTATTCCATTTTTCTATTGCTACACACTATTGCGGAGGAACAATTGCGGCAACCAAAATTTCTCTCTCAGGGAAACTTGCTTCGTGCGGAATGGCAAAAGACGAAGATAACACACCTCTGTCAGGGACAAGTTTTGTCTCCCATTGTTGCGACAATCATTTAACTTTTTGTGGTGTTACGAACAACTATCACGCAACTTTTACATATGTTCCGGAAGTCCATCGCAATCACTTCAATATATTAAATATACCTGAAGGTCTTGCCCTTCAATCAGCAGCATTAATAAATCCAATCTGCACAAATGTCAATCCTCCCGGAGAGTCAGCATCCAATCATGTGGATCTGTCCGACATTTGTGTATATCGTATCTGATCATTTACCTTCCTAATGTTTTGCAAATTGGGTTATCATGCTCATTTGTAATTGTTTGTATTTACCTACAACTTTTACATTTCCCATATCTTTATTGCTATAACAACTATTTCACCATTATTAACTATAAAATTATTTTAAAATGAAAACAGTAAAATTATTTCTGGCAATTGTTCTTTTAACTTCATTTGGAATAACCACTTCAGCACAGTCGACAACATTACCTACAGTAAAGCAGGTAACCTCTTCATTTAAAGTCTGGGGTAAATGCGATATGTGCAAAACACGTATTGAGAAAACAGTTAAAGCTGAAGGTGTCACCAGCGCAAACTGGGATACAAAGACGCAGTTACTTGCTGTTACATTTGATCCGGCAAAAACTAATGTTGAGTCTCTTAGCAAGAAGCTTGCTTCCGTTGGACATGATACTGAAAAGTTCAAAGCTCCCGATGATGTATATGCAAAACTTCCTGGCTGCTGCCATTACGATCGGGCAAAATAAATAATTATGTTCAACCGACTGGTAAAATATTTTCTTGAAAACCGGCTTATCACCATTATTCTTCTGATTGCTTTTGTTGTATCGGGATTAATTACGATGCCATTCAATATAAAATCAGGGATTTTGCCACGCGATCCGGTGCCTGTCGATGCTATTCCTGATATTGGTGAAAATCAGCAGATTGTGGCAACAGAATGGATGGGACGGTCTCCAAGAGACATCCAGGATCAGATAAGTTATCCCTTAACTACGGCGTTACTTGGTATTCCGGGAGTACAGACAATAAGAAGTACTTCCATGTTTGGAATGTCATTTATCTATATCATTTTTAAAGATAATGTAGAGTTTTATTGGAGCAGGTCCAGAATCCTTGAAAAACTCAACTCTCTCCCGTCAGGCACTTTGCCTGTTGGAGTACAACCCTCTCTCGGACCCGATGCAACAGCCCTTGGACAGATATACTGGTACACTCTTGAGGGTCGCGATCCCAAAACCGGAAAACCAAATGGTGGCTGGGATCCTTCGGAACTTAAAACAATTCAGGATTTTTATGTTAAATACAGTCTTTCAACAGCCGAAGGAGTTTCTGAGGTTGCATCTGTAGGAGGATTTGTCAAGGAATACCAGGTTGATCTTAATCCTGACGCGCTAAAGGCTTACAATGTGTCTGTTATGGATGTAATGAATGCTGTCAAGCAAAGTAATCTGGACATTGGTGCTGAAACCATTGAACTTAATAATGTAGAATACATCATCCGTGGACTTGGATATGTTAAAAGTCTGACTGACTTGGAATTATCTGTTGTGGCTGTCAGGAATAACGTTCCTGTCCGTATTAAGGATGTAGCTCATGTCAATTTTGGTCCAGCTACCCGGCGTGGTGGTCTTGATAAGGCAGGATCTGAAGCTGTAGGCGCTGTAGTTGTAGCACGATATGGCTCAAACCCGATGGAAGTAATCAACAATTTAAAAGATAAGATTAAGGAAATAGAAGCAGGATTACCACAAAAAACTCTACCTGATGGAACAGTTTCGAAAGTGACTGTAGTCCCTTTTTATGACAGGACAGGATTGATCAAAGAGACAATTGGCACTCTGGAATCCGCTCTTTCTCATGAAATATTGATAAGTATTATTGTGATTATAGTCCTCGTAATGAACCTGAGAGCATCTATGATTGTAGCCGGACTATTACCGATTGGGGTGCTGATGACATTTATTCTTATGAGGTTTTTTGGGATAGACGCCAATATAGTCGCTCTTTCAGGTATTGCTATTGCGATTGGTGTGATGGTAGATATAGGAATTGTTGATGTGGAGAATATTCTCCGGCATCTCGAAATGCCTGAAAATCATGGTATCCGTGGTAAAAAACTGATGGACGTAATTTACCAGGCAACAACAGAGGTAAGGGCAGCAGTTGTTACATCAATCGCAACAACCATAGTAAGTTTTCTCCCCGTTTTTGCCATGCAGGCGCAGGAAGGAAAATTATTTCATCCGCTAGCCTTCACTAAAACATTTGCATTGCTTTCGGCATTTATCCTTGGAATAGTTGTTTTACCTACTCTGGTACATATTTTCTTCAACATCTCTTTTGACAGGAAGAAAATCAAGAGAGTCTGGAATGGTTGTCTTATTGCAGCAGGTTTTATTTTTGTTGTTGTCTGGCAAATGTGGCCGGCGTTAGCCTTAATAGCTGTTGGAATAAATAACCTGCTTGATTACAGGTGGTCTGAAAAACGCAGGGAATTCCCGAACTACATAAACATATTTATCACTGTCTTATTTGCAACCTGGTATCTCTCAATTGAGTGGTTGCCACTAGGTGCTCATAACAGCGAAATAGTCAATTTCCTTTTTGTTGCCGGAATAGTAACTGTTATACTTCTGGCATTGATGTCTATGGTACATTTTTACGAAAATATTCTTCGTTGGGCGTTACAGAATAAATGGAAGTTCCTGATGATTCCTGCATTTACCTTGCTATTTGGTCTTTTAGCGTGGCAGGGTGTTAATAAGATTTTTGGTTTTATTCCAAAAGGTGCTGAAAAAGTCGGGTGGAAAAGTTTCCGGCAAACCACGGCATGGCAGAGTGCAGTTAAGGTTTTTCCTGGTACAGGCAAGGAATTCATGCCATCGCTTAACGAAGGTTCGTTTCTTCTTATGCCGACCAGCATGCCTCACTCCAGTATTGAAAAGAACCTTGGATACATTGAAACACTCGATAAACGTCTGGCAACCATACCTGAGGTGGAAGTTGCTGTAGGTAAATGGGGGCGTGTTAATTCTGCTCTTGATCCTGCTCCCATCCAGATGTTTGAAAATACAATCAACTACCGGTCGGAGTATATCCTCGATGAAAACGGGCATCGTATGCAGTTTAAGGTTGACAAAAAGGGAAATTATATCCTGAAGAACAATACAGCTTACAACCTTGAAACTGAATCTTTCAGAGTTATTCCTGCTGATAGTCTGATTCCGGATAGCAAAGGACAATACTTTCGTCAATGGCGACCTCAGATCAAAAAACCGCTCGATATCTGGAAAGAGATTGTAAAGGTGACTGATATTCCCGGTTTGACATCAGCTCCTAAGTTGCAGCCGATTGAAACACGTCTCGTCATGCTTTCGACCGGGATGCGTGCTCCGATGGGTCTGAAAGTCTATGGACCTGATCTAAATACGATCGAACAGGCAGGAATGATGTTTGAGAAAGCCTTAAAGGATGTTCCTTCGATTAAATCTTCAGCAGTTTTCTACGACCGTGCTGTTGGTGCACCTTATCTTGAAATTAAGCTTAACAGGGAAGCAATGGCACGCTATGGAATGACAGTAAACAATGTGCAGGAAATACTGCAGGTTGCTGTTGGAGGCATGTCGCTTTCAACCTCAGTCGAAGGACGTGAACGGGTTCCACTCAGAGTAAGATATGCCCGCGAATTGCGTGATAATCCGGAGGATCTGAAACGTATACTCATACCGGCAATGAATGGAGTCCAGATCCCTCTTGGTGAAATTGCCGATATTGACTATACCAGAGGTGCACAAATGATCAGAAGCGAAAATACATTCCTCGTTGGCTTTGTAATCTTTGATAAACTTGAAGGAAAAGCTGAAGTTGATGTAGTTGATGAAGCGAGTAAGATTTTGAAAGGAAAGATCGACTCTGGCGAAATAATGCTTCCTCCTGGAGTTACTTATAAATTTGCAGGTAATTATGAAAATCAGTTAAGAGCTACAAAAAGACTAGCTATTGTCGTCCCTATTAGCTTAATAATGATTTTGCTCTTATTGTATTTCCAATTTCGTACAATTACCGCCTCATTCATTCACTTCTCAGGCGTCTTTGTTGCCTTTTCAGGAGGTTTTATAATGCTGTGGCTTTATGGACAGGACTGGTTCATGAATTTCTCAGTCGCAGGATTAAATCTTCGCGATATGTTTCAGATGCACACAATAAACCTTAGTGTAGCCGTATGGGTGGGATTCATTGCCCTTTTCGGGATAGCGACAAACGATGGGGTAATCATGGGAACATATATCCACCAGGTATTCGAAGACATGAAACCTACCACAGTTCATGATGTTCGGGAAGCAGTGGTAATGGCCGGGAAAAAACGTGTGCGCCCGGCAATGATGACAACAGCAGTTGCCGTTATTGCTTTGCTGCCGGTACTCTCATCCACTGGCAAGGGAGCTGATATAATGGTACCGATGGCGATACCGATGTTCGGCGGAATGGTAATTCAGGTAATGACAGTCTTTGTTGTTCCCCTTTTCCAGGCAATGTGGAGAGAAGGGGAAGTAATCAGGAAAAATAAAGTAGCTGCTCAAACTCTTAATAATCAATTGGAAAATGAAAACGATAACATATAAAAAATTACTAATTGCATTTATTGCTCTGAGTAGCTGGATTGTTGTAAGTAGCCAACAATATCCTGATTCGCTTCTAAGATATCTCGAAATTGCAGCAAAAAATAATCAGGGTGTCCTCCAGAAATTCAGTGAATATCAGGCAGCACTACAAAAGATACCCCAGGTTGGCAGTCTTCCTGATCCTGAATTAAGCGCAGGAGTATTTCTTACTCCAATGGAGCTGGTTAGCGGTAATCAGGTTGCGGATTTAAGACTGATGCAGATGTTCCCATGGTTTGGAGTTCTGAAGTATGCCAAAGATGAAATGAGCCTGATGGCAAGAGCAAAATTTGAACTTTTCCGTGATGCTAAGCTTCAGGTCTTTTATGATGTTCAACGCACCTGGTACGAACTATATAAAGTTCAAAAGGATATTAGTATTTCGGAAAAGAATATTGAGATCCTTAAATTGATTGAACGGCTTGCCCTTGTCAGATTCAAATCGGCTTCATTGGAAAACTCTCCGACATCATCTCAAAGTACAACAACGTCCTCTGTTAGTAGCAACGGTACCAGTACCAGTTCTTCCGGAATGCAGACTATGGGGGCAGGTCAGATTAAAACAGGTTCTTCAGGATCGAATCAGTCTTCTTCAATGCAGGCTGCCACAATGGGATCTTCTTCAGGAGGTTCTGGTCTGGCAGATATTTATAGGATACAAATCGAGTCCGGTGACCTTGAAAACAATATAGCATTACTGAAAAACCAACAAAACACTCTCATTGCTAAGTTCAACACATACCTCAACAGGAAGGTAACCTCACCGGTTTACACTAATGAAAATATAACCAGGGATTCACTTGAATTTTCATTGACAGTTGTTTCGGATAGTATGTTGGCACATAACCCTATGCTGGGAATGCTGGATTACGAGAAACAATCATTAGAAGCCAGAAAAAAAATGGTTACCCGCATGGGTTATCCAATGGTAGGTTTAGGGCTGAATTATTCTATCATCAGCAAATCCCCTACAGCCATGGGAACTCCTGATATGAATGGCAAGGACATGATTATGCCAATGGTAGTTTTTACCCTGCCCATTTACAGAAAAAAATATACTGCTATGCTAAATGAAGCCGAACTTCAAAAAATAGCCACTTCAGAAAACTATCAGTCTACTGCTAATTCGTTGCAGATTGAGTATTATCAGGCTGTATTTCTGTTTCAGGACGCGCAACGCAGGATTAAATTGTATGAAAATCAATTTCAACTGGCATCAAAATCTCTTGATCTTATGCTGAAAAGCTTCTCAACATCTTCATCAGGACTAACAGATGTCCTGCGCGTGAGGCAACAAACACTTGACTATGAACTCAAACAGGTGGAAGCTGTTGCCGACTTCAACACATCAATTGCATGGTTAAAACGTTTAATGGCATATACTCAAATACAATAAATCTTAATCACAATGAAAAAACTAAGACGTTTTAAAGTATTCTCTTATAAATATGTGAAGTATAGTCTCATACTGATACTGGGTACTTTTATAGGATGGTTAGTATTCCATCCTTCTCAAAAGACCAAAGAGAAACACTATCATTCAACAGAAGTTGTCCAAGGTACAATATGGACATGCGCAATGCACCCTCAGATAAGAATGGATCAGCCAGGTAAATGCCCGATCTGCGGAATGGAATTAATTCCTCTTGTCAAGAGCGGTGCGACTTCTGTTGATCCGGCTGCAATTCATTTGAGTAAAGAGGCTGCTCAGCTTGCGAATGTCCTAACTTCTGTTGTTACAAAACAAAAGCCGGTAAAAGAGGTCCGTCTTTACGGTAAGGTGCAGGCTGATGAAAGATTGTTTCAGAGTCAGGTAGCACATGTTCCCGGACGAATAGAAAAGTTGTCAGTAAATTTTACAGGAGAATCTGTAATTAAAGGTCAGGTACTTGCAGAAATATATTCACCTGAACTCATTACAGCACAGCAGGAATTATTGGAAACAGTTAAAACGAAACAATTACAGCCTGAATTATACGAAGCTTCCAAAGAAAAACTGCGCCAATGGAAACTCACAGATGATCAGATTGCTAAAATTGAAAGTTCAGGAGTTGTACAGAATAATTTTGAAGTAGTTTCCAATACAGCAGGTACTGTGACTGCCCGCAGGGTAAATACTGGAGATCATGTATCTCAGGGAACTGTTTTATTTGATATTGCTGATCTTTCGAAAGTCTGGATTATGTTTGATGCCTATGAAAGTGATCTTCAGTTTTTACATACAGGTGAAAAACTTTCATTTACTCTTCAGGCTTTACCCGGTATTGATTTTTCAGGCAATATAATTTTCATTGACCCAGTTATTGATCCTGTTACGAGGGTTGCAAAAGTGAGGGTTGAGACAGGAAATCAATCCGGAAAACTAAAGCCTGAAATGTTTGCCACAGGAATCGTCTCGACTACTCTTAACGAATATAGTGATAATATGGTTATCCCGAAAACTGCAGTACTTTGGACTGGTAAGCGATCAGTTGTTTATGTCAAAGAACCAGGTACCGATGAACCAATTTTTAAATTACGTGAAATTGGTCTCGGTCCAATGCTTGGAGAAAGTTATGTAATTACTGATGGTCTTACTGAAGGAGAAGAAATTGTAACAAGTGGGACATTCAGTGTCGATGCTGCTGCTCAACTTGAAGGCAAACCAAGCATGATGAATCCACGTGGTGGAAAAACTTCATCAATGCCCGGGATGGTTATGCCTGGTGATGAAAAACGTGGTAATTACAAACCTGTTAACGACACCAGTATGAAAGATATGGATATGTCGGGAGATAGTACTAAATCGAAAATGAATTAGTTTTCACCGATTATTGTAATTATAATTGACTAAATAATTATATCAGAGAATTTTACAACTTTTTATCCCAATTATATGTTGTTCATAATATGGTGAGAAGGATTCTTAAAATTAACGAACCATAAATAATATCATGACGTACTATTTTAGCAAAACTATCACCGGTACTTTCGAAAATGCAATTCAAAAAGTTACCGATGCTCTCAAAACTGAAGGTTTTGGTATTCTGACAGAGATTGATATAAAAGCCACATTAAAGAAAAAACTTAATGTTGACTTTTATAATTATAAGATTCTGGGAGCTTGCAATCCGCCATTTGCTTACAAAGCTCTTCTGACTGAAGATAAAATCGGAACAATGCTGCCCTGCAATGTAATTGTCCAGGAAAAACTAAAGGGACAGGTGGAAATTTCGGCTGTTGATCCAGCCGCTTCAATGTTAGCTATAGAAAATGATGATCTTCATGAGATTGCCAATGAGATCAGAGTCAAATTACAGAATGTTATCGCACAATTGTAGCGAACATTTATTTAAAATAGAAAGCAATTAATACCATTATAATGAAAAGCATATTTGCTGGATTGGTGTTTCCCATCTCAATATTAACGGCATGTATTGCTAAATGTACACACAGCAACGTTTCAAATAAAGAATTAATAAGTTTATACATGCAAATGAAAAATATCAATTGATTAAATGGGCGCAGCAAGCAAGCGACAGCCTTTCAGTTAAAAATTAAATACTTATTATTATGATGAACGGATTACATAATGGATGGGGAATGGGATATGGCTGGATTATTGGCCTTATCGTTCTCGTTGTTGTTATCTGGGTTGTAGTTAAACTCGTAAATCAAAACAACAAATCGAAGTAAACTCTACCTTCAAAAAAAATTAATCATGACAAATACATATGCTGTATATGGCATGAGCTGTAACAATTGTCGGGCTCATGTCGAAGAAGCGCTCAAAAAAATTGAAGGTGTAACAGACGTTTCCGTCGATCTGCAGAAAGCAGAAGCTGTTATTATGATGGAATCGCATATACCATTGGAAAAGTTACAGGAGGCACTGAAAAATGAAGGAGGAAATTATAGTATTTCATTACCTGGCGATATCGCATTTGCAAATAAATTTAAGGAGGAAAAATCAAAACTAAAATCTACTGGAAAAGGTTCAGGAGTATTCTATTGTCCAATGCACTGCGAAGGAGCTAAAACCTATGATAAACCAGGTGACTGCCCTGTTTGCGGTATGGACCTGTTGGAACAGCCTACTGCTGATGTTGAGGAGGAAGATAAAACCTATAAGAATCTGCTACGTAAATTTAAGATCTCAATTTTATTCACTCTACCGATATTTCTCATTGCGATGTCGGAAATGATTCACAATAACCCACTTATGGCAGTTATGCCATGGAAATACTGGAACTGGGTACAGCTGGTACTGTCAATTCCTGTAGTATTTTATACCGCATGGATGTTTTTTGAACGGGCATGGCGTTCTGTTAAAACATGGAACCTTAATATGTTCACGCTTATTGGAATCGGCTCAGGTGTAGCATGGCTCTTCAGTGTTTCAGCCCTTCTGTTTCCCGGAATATTTCCCGATCAGTTTAAATCACATGCAGGTACAGTCTATGTATATTTTGAGGCTACCACTGTAATTTTGACACTTGTATTATTAGGCCAGTTGCTGGAAGCAAGGGCACATGGAAAAACCAACAGCGCTATTAAAGAGCTGTTAAAACTGGCACCAAATATTGCAACAAAAATCATTGATTGTATAGAACAGGTGGTTGCAATAGATTCTATTCAGAAGGGCGATTTATTACGTGTGAAACCAGGTGAAAAAATACCTGTCGACGGAAGTATAAAAGAGGGAGAATCAACAATTGATGAATCTATGATCTCAGGTGAGCCGATACCCGTTGATAAGACAGCAGGCGATAAAGTAAGTTCCGGTACCATTAATGGAAACAAAACTTTTGTAATGATTGCTGAAAAAGTAGGTTCCGAAACATTGCTTTCGCATATAATCGAGATGGTTAATTCTGCAAGTCGCTCAAAAGCTCCTATTCAAAACCTGGCTGATAAAATTTCCGGCTATTTTGTACCGGTAGTTGTGGGCATTTCAGTTATTACTTTTATAGTTTGGGCAATTTCCGGAGGTGAACATGCGTATATATATGCGCTTGTAAATGCCATAGCAGTGCTTATCATTGCTTGTCCATGCGCTCTTGGTCTGGCTACACCAATGTCTGTTATGGTTGGAGTAGGCAAAGGCGCTCAGTCTGGAATATTGATCAGAAATGCCGAATCACTTCAAAAGATGAATTCAATTGACATAGTTATTATTGACAAAACAGGAACTATCACTGAAGGAAAACCATCAGTTGAAAAGGTAATAAGCATTACTCCAGGCATATCAGAAGAAGAGATACTTCAGAAAATTATATCTCTGAATAGTAGTAGTGAACATCCTCTGGCACAGGCAACCATGCGTTATGGTGCAGGCAGAAATGTAGAAGTGCTTCCTGTTTCTGATTTTGAAGCCGTAACAGGAATGGGTGTTACAGGTATACTTCAGGGTAAAAAGCTGACATTGGGCAATGAAAAGCTGATGAAGGAAATTAATGCAGTTATCACAACTGAATTGAAAAAACAGGTTGATTCGGAACAAAAACTTGGGAAAACAGTCTCGTATCTGTCAGAAGATAATACGGCAATCGGTTTTGTCGTTATCTCAGATAAAATTAAGGAATCGAGTAAGGAAGCTATTTATAACCTACAAAAAGAAGGACTTAAGGTAATAATGTTTACTGGAGATAACGAAGAAACTGCAAGGACAGTCAGCCAGATATTGAATCTTGACGGATACAAAGCACAGATGCTTCCGGGCGATAAACTTGAAGAAATAAAACGATTTCAGGCGGAAGGGAAAAAAGTTGCCATGGCCGGGGATGGCATAAATGATGCTCCGGCACTGGCACAGGCAGATATAGGGATCGCAATGGGAACCGGAACGGATGTAGCTATAGAGAGTGCCGGAATCACACTGGTAAAAGGTGATCTCAAAGGCATAGCTAAAGCAAGACTTTTAAGCCAGAAGGTGATGAAGAATATTATGGAAAATCTCTTTTTTGCACTCGGCTATAATACCATTGGAATACCACTGGCTGCAGGAGTATTGTATCCCATTTTCGGGATATTGCTCTCACCTATGATTGCTGCACTGGCAATGAGTTTCAGCTCAGTATCGGTAATAACTAACTCATTACGTTTAAGAAGAGTGAAATTTGGATAAACTATCCCGCTGGATAGGTAAAAAAGGATTTATAGATATCTTTGTCCTGAAAAATAATAACGAAAAAGACAATATGGACGATAAATTACAGCTGCTAATATCACGTCTCAAAGAATATAAGAGTGCCGTAATTGCATTTTCAGGTGGTGTTGACAGCACCTTCCTGGCCCGAATCGCAAAAGACGTTTTTGGAGATAATCTGCTGCTGATCACAGCTACCTCAAGTACTTATCCATTCTATGAACTTGATGAAGCGAAATCATTGGCGGAAATGCTTGGAATAAAGCACAAAATTATTGTTTCTGAAGAGATCGATATTCCTGGATATGCAGACAACCCTCCCGACAGATGTTATTATTGCAAAAGTGAACTTTTTGGTAAAATAAAATATATTGCATCTAATGAAGGGTTTGAGGTTATTTTTGATGGCAGTAATGCAGATGATCTGAAAGACTTCCGTCCGGGTATGAAAGCAAAACAGGAGAAAGGAGTCATCTCCCCTCTTGCTGATTCAGGTTTCACCAAAGACGATATAAGGTATTTTTCTTCTGAACTTAAATTACCAACTGCCTCGAAACAGTCCTATGCATGTCTGGCCTCCCGCTTTCCCTACGGTGAGAAGATAACAAAAGTAAAACTCGATAGGCTTGCGATGGCTGAATTTGAAGTTAGGAAACTGGGATTCAGTCAGTTCAGGATAAGAAGCCACGAAAACCTGGCGCGGCTCGAATTTATTCCGGCAGAAATGGAGAAAGCCTGGGAAATAAAAGATAAACTGACAGATATTTGTAAAAATTTCGGTTTTACCTTTGTAACTATTGATCTTAAAGGTTACAGGACAGGTTCAATGAATGAGGTTTTGCCAGAATCGGTAAAGCTGAATTTTCTGAAAACAGATACAAAATAATCTTTAAAATGAATAGCATATGAGTTGTAATACATTTCTTACGGTTTCAGAATTAAACCGTTACAACAGGCAAATGAGGCTTTCCGAAATCGGAAAGGAAGGACAGCAAAAAATCAAAGGAGCCTCAGTGGTTGTAATTGGTGCCGGAGCACTAGGTTGTCCCGTATTACAATACCTTGCAGCAGCAGGTGTTGGAACCCTTGGAATTGTCGACAATGACTGGGTAGATGAATCAAATCTTCACAGACAGTTATTATATGGCGTAAAAGATATTGAAAAGCCCAAGCCTCTTGCTGCGAGAGATAAGCTTCTGCTAAATAATCCGGAGATTAAAATAATTCCACATTTCATCCGGTTTACAAAGGAAACTGCACTAAATATTATCAGGGAATATGATATTATAGTAGACTGTACTGATAATTTTGCGACACGTTATTTAATCAACGATGCAGCTGTACTTCAGAATAAACCGGTCGTTTACGGAGCAATTCACAAATTTTCAGGTCAGGTGATGGTACTTAATTATCTCAACGGACCCACACTCAGATGTATTTACCCTACTGCGCCCCACCCTCTTGAGGTACCATCATGTGAAGATGAAGGAACGATAGGATCAATTGCAGGTACGATAGGTACCATGCAGGCAACGGAAGTAATCAAAATTGTACTTGGCCTCGATGGCATACTATCGGGAAAAATGTTTTTCCTTGACTCTCTTAACTTTACTTCCCAGGTATTCACATTTGTTCGTGATCCTATAAATTCATTAGTAAAGGAGCTAGGTACTTATGAGGAATTATGCTTCTCTGAAAAGGAACTTGTTCAGGAGATCACAGCCAAGAAACTGAAAGAAATGATCTTCACAAATCCTGAATTAAAAGTTATAGACCTCCGGGAAGAATATGAAAAAACTCCTATTAATTTTAAAACGGTGTCCATTCCATTTCATGAAATAAATCAGAAGATTCATCTGATTCCTCAGAATGGACCAAAGGTATTCTATTGCGGACATGGAATAAAAAGTTCAATTGTAATAAACTACTTACAGAAAGTACACTACATGAATGAGCTTTACAGTCTGACACTTTGATTTGGCTTTTATAAATATTTTTTTTAAGATTAATACTTTAGTATAATTCTTACTTTTACCCTAAATGTAAATATAGCTGCAAAAGATGAAATTTGAAACTAAAGCAATTTGTGTCGGACAAGCTGCAGATCAGGCTACCGGAGCGACTATAGTCCCTATTTACCAGACATCAACATTTACCCAGGAAGAGGTAAATAAAAACAAGGGATATGAGTACTCAAGAGTTGGAAATCCGACAAGATCAGCTCTTGATGCTTGTCTGGCTTCACTCGAGGAGGGAAAGTATGGTCTATCGTTCTCCTCAGGTCTTGCTGCTGAACATGCAATATTATCGGTTCTGAAACCGGGTGATCATGTGGTAGTTCCCGAAGATATGTATGGAGGAACCTACAGGCTGATAAAAGAGATATTCGAACCTTTCAATGTGAAATTTACATTCACAGACTTTACTGATCTGGAACTTATTCAAAAAGCATTCCAGCCTTCGACGAAGATGGTGTGGATAGAGACCCCGACAAATCCAACGCTGAAAATTTTTGATATTGGAGCTATCTCAGAAATTAGCCATAAAAGAAATGCTGTTGTTGTTGTAGATAACACTTTTTTATCACCATATTTTCAGAAACCGCTTCTTCTTGGAGCTGATATTGTTGTTCATAGTACAACTAAATATATCAACGGACATTCTGATATTATTGGTGGAGCGATTATCCTGAATGATACAGAACTATTCAAAAAAATACAACTTGTTCAGAAATCAGTTGGTGCCGTGCCTTCACCTTTTGATTCATGGCTTACTCTCAGAGGAGTAAAAACCCTTGCAGTGCGGATGAAACAACATGAAGAAAACGCATTTCAGGTCGCCCGGTTTCTTCAAAATCAACCCAATGTGATTGAAGTATTTTTCCCTGGACTTGAGACTCATCCGGGACATGAAATTGCAAAGAAACAAATGACAGGTTTTGGCGGAGTGGTTTCATTCAAACTAAAAGGCGGTCTTAAGGAATGCAATGCTTTTTTCAAGAAACTTAAAATATTCCAGCTCGCCGATAGTCTGGGAGGCATCGAATCTCTGGCAAATTACTCAGCTCTTATGACTCATGATTATTTTCCTGAAGCACTAAGACACAAGATAGGTGTTACCGATAATCTGATACGTCTTTCAATTGGTATCGAACATGCTGACGATCTGATTGAAGATTTGAAAAATGCACTGAGCTGATTTATAAACCGGATTCATCAGAACCTGTTTTAAAGAAATGGAGAATACTGATAAAACTTTACAGGTATTAATCGCTGATAGTCAGTTTTTGATTATTGAGTCATTGAAGATCCTTCTGCAAAATGACGGACGTTTCGTTGTTAATAAGGTTGTCACTGAAAAGAATGAGTTAATAGAATCATTAAATCTCAGAAGCTCTTCATTATTAATTATTGACCCGGCCTTAACTGATTTCGAAGGCTTCACGGAACTAAAAGAGATTTTGAGCAGATTCCCTGAATTGAAAGTGTTAGTAATTTCCAATAACATAAGCAAAAGAGAACTTCAGGAATATAATTCTGTCGGCATAACCAGTGTTATCCTGAAAACCGCAGGAAAAGAGGAAATAACTGAAGCATTAAATGCTGCGATCAATGGGAAAAAATATTATTCAAACGAGTTACTGGATTTGTTATTTGAAAAAGATGAAAGAAAAAGTTCAGTAGCAGAGACAAGCCAATTGACAAATGCTGAAGCCGAAATTGTCCGCCTGATTGCTGAAGGCTTAACGACAAAAGAAATAGCTGCAAGGAAATTTATCAGCTTTCACACTGTAATTTCCCATCGCAAAAATATTTTCAGGAAACTAGGAGTAACAAGTATTTCCGAACTGATAATGTATTCCATTAAGGCAGGTTTGATAAATACCATCGAATATAATATCTGACAAATATCCCGTGATTTCGGTATAGAATATGCCATAAACATGGGATTTCACTGTTAAAATACTACAGGTATCTTTGTGGCATAGATTTTCTCAAAGTAATACAATGCATAAGTCAACGCCATTTTACAATATTCTGACAGGAAACAATTTTCTCTGTTGTTGTTGGCGTTGTTGTTGCTGTTAAGAGCACCTTCCATATCAGACTTCTCCTTTACAGTTAAGACCAATCCGTTAAGCCAGCAGACAGCAGGAGTTTGCTTTAGTAATAATCTCAACACAAACTTCATTAAAAACACCGTACAAAAAATCAAATATTATAATTATGGCATCTGAAACATTACATTTTGATACTCTGCAGCTACACGCAGGACAGGTAGTGGACCCAACTACTAATTCGAGGGCGGTACCTATTTATCAGACAAGCTCTTATGTTTTCAATAATTCGGAACATGCAGCAAACCTGTTTGGTCTGAAGGAATTTGGCAATATCTACACCAGGTTAATGAACCCGACAACAGATGTTTTCGAGAAACGTATAGCTGCGCTTGAAGGTGGAATAGCTGCATTGGCAACTTCATCGGGTCAGGCTGCACAATTCATTGCCCTGACTAACATTTTGCAGGCAGGAGATAATCTTGTTTCCACTTCTTATTTGTATGGTGGTACTTATAACCAGTTTAAAGTGCAGTTTAAACGAATTGGGATCGGAGTAAAATTTGTAGATGGTGATAAACCTTCTGATTTTGAAAAACTGATCGATACCAACACCAAAGCTATTTATCTTGAAACAATAGGTAATCCAAGGTTTAATATTCCTGACTTCGATGCAATAGCTGAGGTGGCAAAAAAACATGATATCCCACTCGTTGTTGATAACACTTTCGGCGCTGGCGGCTATTTATTCCGTCCGATTGAACATGGCGCCAATATTGTAGTCGAATCGGCCACAAAATGGATAGGTGGACATGGTACAAGTATCGGAGGCGTAATAGTTGATGCGGGAAATTTCAACTGGGCAAACGGGAAATTTCCGCAATTCACTGAACCATCAGAAGGATATCATGGACTGAAATTCTGGGATGTTTTTGGTGCCCCGGGACCATTTGGGAATATCGCCTTTATAATCAGGGCGCGCGTTGAAGGATTACGCGATTACGGACCAACACTAAGCCCGTTCAATGCATTTCTTTTCCTGCTCGGGCTGGAAACTTTATCACTCAGGGTTCAGAAGCATGTCGATAATGCGCTCGGTTTGGCACAGTGGTTGTCAAAACATCAAAAAGTGGAGTATGTCGAGTATCCCGGATTGCCAGGTAGTCCTTACCATGCATTAGCGACAAAATATCTTAAAAATGGTTTTGGAGGTGTCCTGGCGTTTAAAGTAAAAGCAGGAAAAGAGGCAGCAGATAAGCTCGTAAATAATCTCAAATTAATAAGTCACCTTGCGAATGTTGGGGATGCAAAAACTCTTATCATACATCCCGCATCTACGACTCATCAGCAACTCTCAGATAAAGAACAACTCAGTTCGGGTGTCGTACCAGGGGTATTAAGATTATCGGTGGGAATTGAGAATATCCTGGATATTAAGAGTGATATTGAGCAGGCATTAAATCTGATATAGTCAATTTTTGAGAAAATGGTTCGTTAGTTAGTACGTTAATGTGCAACACTTTTTTAAGTTAAGTGTTGTACATTTGTACAACAAACAATGTGATGACAAACCAGATAATATTTAGAAACATGTCCGAGTACATTATACCCGATAAAAAAGATGTAGAGAAGACTATCAAGTCAATTTTCAGACTTCTTTTTCCATCTACTAATTCATATTCTGATACAGAAATCGAAAGCAACCTCGATCATTCCCGTATCCTGCTTCTGGGTTTGTTGATAGGCTTGTCAGCGGACAAGGAGAAAGTTGCAGATCAGTTTTTTGAAAATCTTGAAACCACAAAAAAAACGCTGTTAAAAGATGCTGAGTTTATTCTTGATTCTGATCCGGCAGCAACCCAACTGATCGAGGTCATTGCCATCTATCCTGGATTCTTTGCAATTTTCTGTTATCGTATAGCTCACTCACTGGCTAAGCTGTCAATCCCGCTTCTCCCAAGGATGATAACTGAATACTCTCATAAGGTAACAGGCATTGATATCCACCCGCATGCTGAAATTGGTTGTCCTTTTGCAATAGACCACGGAACAGGGATTGTTATTGGCGAAACAACAAAAATTGGGAATAATGTAAAGCTTTACCAGGGTGTTACTCTTGGCGCATTAAGTGTAGATAAAAGCAAAGCCTTGAAAAAGCGGCACCCCACCATTGAAGATAATGTAGTCTTATATTCCGGTTGCACAATACTTGGCGGCGATACAGTAGTCGGGAGAAACAGTATTATCGGAGGCAATGTATGGTTGACTGAAAGCATAGCGCCTTTCTCGGTTGTTTATCATAAAAGCGAAATAATCGTAAGGAATCAAAGTGGTTTTCAGGAACCTATAAATTTTATTATCTGAAAAAAATTGCATAAAAAATTAATATTATGAAAGTAAATTCAATTCTTGAAACAATCGGCAACACGCCACATTTGAAAATAAACCGGCTTTTTGATCCAGGTTATTCAGTGTGGGTAAAACTAGAGAGAAATAACCCAGGCGCAAGTATTAAGGATCGTATTGCATTGTCAATGATAGAAGATGCTGAAAAAAAAGGCGTACTGAAACAAGGGGGTGTGATAATTGAACCTACCTCAGGGAACACAGGTATTGGCCTGGCAATCGTTGCTGCGGTTAAAAATTACAGACTCATTCTGGTAATGCCTGAATCAATGTCACTTGAAAGAAGAAAAATAATGAGCTCATATGGCGCCGAATTTGTACTAACTCCCCGTGAAAAAGGTATGAAAGGAGCTATTGAACGAGCCCGGGAATTAGTTCTTGAAACTCCTAACTCCTGGATGCCTATGCAGTTCGATAATCCTGCCAATACAGAAATACATAAGACGACAACTGCACAGGAGATCCTCAAAGATTTTCCTGAAGGACTTGATTATCTGATTAGCGGAGTGGGTACCGGCGGACATATAACCGGTGTCGCTGAAGTGTTAAAAAAAGCATTTCCAAAACTGAAGGTATATGCGGTTGAACCGGAATTGTCTCCGGTGCTAAGCGGAGGTTCTCCTGCACCACATCCTTTACAGGGTATCGGAGCCGGATTTATACCATCAATTTTGAAAACCGAACTTCTGGATGGCATAATAAAGATTACCAAGGAAGAGGCATTTACTTTTACCAGAAGGGCTGCTAAGGAAGAGGGATTATTCGTCGGAATATCTTCAGGAGCATCATTAGCTGCAGTTAATCAAAAGCTTAAAGATTTTCCTAAAGGATCGAGAATCCTGACATTTTGCTACGATACAGGAGAGAGATATCTATCGATCGAAGGACTATTCTGAAAGATTGAGTACTCACCCCCTTTATCCCCCTCTTTACGAAGTAGAGAGCGGAAGGGGGTGAGTATATAAAATTTAATCTTCAAACAGATACAGCTGTCTGTCTCCACAATCCTCTATTTCGAGGTTGGAGATGCTCAATCCTAAAAGTCTGATTCGTGATCCTTCAAGTTTAAGGGATTTTCGGATCTCTGAGACTTCTTTGTGCAGCGTTTCAAAATCGCGTATATAATTCTGGAGTGTTTTGCTCCTGGTGATTTGCCTGAAATCCGAAAACTTAACTTTCATCGTGATTGTCCTTCCCGTAGTTTCGGAATGTTCAAGCCTTTCCATTAGCTCTTTTTCAAGCCTGTACAATTCTGCAATTATTTCAAAACGGGTTATAAGATCTTTCTCATAAGTAAGCTCTGTTCCAACAGATTTTCGCTCCTGATCTGGCTCGACAGGACGGTCATCAATTCCCCTTACAATATCATAAAAGAAGACCCCTGCCTTGCCAAAATTCCTTACAAGCGAAACCAGATCCCAATTCTTCAGATCAGCACCGGTGTGAATACCCAGCTTATGCATCTTTTGCGCAGTTACTTTTCCAATACCGTAGAACTTTTCGACTGACAGTCCTTCGATAAACTTTTCAGCATCTTCGGGTTTTATGAGAAATAATCCATCCGGCTTATTTATGTCAGAAGCTATCTTAGCCAGGAATTTGTTCACAGAAACGCCGGCTGAAGCTGTAAGTCCAGTCCTATATTTGATTTCATTCCTGATCTTTCTGGCAATTAATGTAGCCGATCCTATGCTTTTTTTGTCCTCTGTCACATCCAGAAAAGCTTCATCAATAGAAAGAGGTTCAATCAAATCGGTATACTCCCTGAATATCTCATGAATAGTAGCAGAAACTTCCGTATACCTTGTGAAATTATGTTTCACAAATATCAGGCTGGGGCATAACCTTTTGGCTATAACAGAAGGCATTGCCGATCTTACTCCAAATTTTCTAGCCTCATAGCTTGCTGCAGCTACCACACTTCGCTCACCGCTTCCGCCGACAGCAACAGGCTTCCCTCTAAGTTCCGGGTTATCGAGCTGTTCAACTGATGCAAAAAATGCATCCATATCTATATGTATGATCTTCCTCAAAGCAGAAATAATACCGAACAAAATTAATCAATCTGGCAATACTTTGTTGCCAGCATTAATGATGAAACACCTCCGGCGTTTAGTATTTCACAATCCTGGCACTCCAAGCATAGTCGAAGAATGTTCCCTCATATCTCAAATGTTAAAAAATCCATAAAAAAATCTTAAATATTTTCAACTTCAGTTCTAATCCAGAATCTGTCCTTTCCTTAGCGACTATAAAAAAATTGTTACATTAAAAACCATTTAAGATGAAAAAACTAGCATTACTACTAGCCGTTGTATTTATTACCGTATCAACATTTGGTCAGACCACCACCACAGGTGCTAAAACAACAACAAAAGCTACCCAGACTAAAACTATCGCTGCAACCCAGACTAAAACGGTTCAAGCAGCAGCAGACACCACTAAGACAAAAGTTGGTCTTAAAAAGGATGGAACTACTGACAAGAGATTTAAAGGAAACAAAACTACTGTAAAAACAACAGGCCCCCTGAAAAAAGATGGTACTCCTGATATGAGGTACAAAACAAATAAAGATACTACCAAGGTTAAGACTACAACTATTAAAAAGTAGTATTCGCTTTTTACAATTAGAAAAAGGTTTCCCGTTTTCGAGGAAACCTTTTTTTATTTATCCTTTGAAAATTGAGCAACATTGACCATTATTGCATGATATATCAAAATCTATTGTTTTGGAGACAAAGTCAGATAAGAAGGGAAAGCTCTTTGCACTTATTTTATTGCAGCATAGATTGTGGGGATCTGTCATATTGCCATATATTATTCAAAAGGAGACCAACAGAGGTTATTACAGATTGTCGGAATGCCTTTCTCCATTCCCTAATAGTGACACTTTAGGTACACTTACACCTGATGAACGGGAAGTGGTAAAGATAATTAACGAGTACACCGACAGGGCTCTCTTTAAGCTCTTCTCAAGAGATAAAACTGTAAAGGAATTCCTTGAAAAACTGGAACCCGAAAAACTAGATAGCTTTATTAGACCATATATAGAAAGAAGACTTTATAAATGTTTTGGAATAGCAAGGAACGAAAATATTCCACTCTATTTTCAAAAAACCAAAGCAGGAACCCTTCACGCAGAGGATCAACTAATTGTAAGCGAAGAAAATGCAGAACCAGTATTCAGGTTTATCAGAAATGAGGAGCAAAGTTCTTATAATCTCAGTCTGGAATATGGAGGAAAACTTATCGATCTCAGGAAGAATTCAGTGGATATTATATGCCAGTCTCCTTGTCTGATCAGGGAAGACCACAGAATACTATTTGTATCTGAAGTTGAAGGTTCAAAACTGAAACCGTTCCTAACGAAAGAAAACATTCTGATTCCAAAAAAAGCGGAGTTAAAATACTTCAGTGGTTTTGTACTTAATACAATAAATAATTTTAAAGTTGTAAACTCGGGGTTCGAGATAATTGAGTTCCAGCCCGATAAAAAGGCATGTCTGACAATCGAATTCGGGTTGAAAGGAAATCCGGTTTTAATATTAAGTTTTAGCTATGAAGGGACTAAAATTTACTCTAACGAGATTTTAAACTCTTTTACTTTTTTTGAAAAAAAGGCAGAGAACTATATTTTCAAAAAAAGTCACCGTGATTTTAACTGGGAAAAACAATGTCGCGAAACTCTTGGTGGACTTGGCTTTTTTTCCGATGACGATATAAACTTCTCACCTGCATCACCGACCATAAAGCGAAAAGATGAATTGTATTCGTTTCTTGAAATTATAAATTCCAGCTATTCCGATATCACCAGGTCGGGCTTTATTCTGGAATCGAAACTCGATGCCAGGTATAATTTAAAAGAAATAGCTATTGAAATCAGCAGTCAGATTATCAATGACTGGTTCGACTTAAGGGCAACAGTTAAGATAGGTGAATGGGAGATCCCTTTCAGCCAGTTCAGGAAAAACATTCTTGAAGGAATGAGGGAGTATGTATTGCCCGATGGATCGATAGCAATTCTTCCTGAAACATGGTTCACCAAATACAAGAATATCTTTGAGTTTGGGAAAAGCACTGATGAGTCGCTTAGAATTCACAAGCAACATTTTTCGTTGCTTGCAGACACATTAAATGATGAGGGAAAGGAAGGGCTTGAAAGACTCGAAAAACTGCTTATCCCCGATCAGGTGCCTGTTCTGCAACCTCCAAAGGGTCTGAAATGCATCATGAGAAAATATCAGGCGGACGGACTCAACTGGTTGAATTTCCTTCAGACATCCGGTCTGGGTGGATGTCTGGCTGATGATATGGGACTTGGCAAGACAATTCAGACACTAGCCCTGCTTCAGCACAACAAGGAAAACCTTACTGCCGAAGTTCTCAATGAAAACAATGCAGAATTAAATCTATTTGAAGACCCTATTACAAGACTTACCTCACTTCTTATTGTACCAGCATCACTTATCTATAACTGGGAAAATGAAATAATCAGGTTTCTACCAGAAATGAAAGTCTGCAGCTACAAGGGTAACCAGCGGAAAAAATCGACTTCATATTTTAAAGATTTTGATATTATACTTTCAAGTTATCATACTATAAGGCAAGATATTGAATTAATAAGTTCATTTTCTTTTCATTATATTATACTCGATGAGAGCCAGGTCATCAAAAATCCTGCTTCAATGCTTTACCGGACAGTCACAAGACTAAAATCCCAATTTAAACTTGTACTGACAGGAACTCCCGTTGAAAACTCGCTTACAGATCTTTGGACCCAATTGAATTTTGTTAACCCCGGATTGCTTGGCGATCTTGCCTTCTTCAGAAGAGAATTTGCAAAACCGATAGAAAAAATGGGTGACGATGAAAAAGAGGTAAAACTCAGAAAGATCATCCAGCCATTTATTCTCCGTCGAACAAAGGAGATGGTAGCCCGTGATCTCCCTCCTGTCTCGGAGCAGACTGTATTCTGCGATATGACAGATGAGCAGCTCAATGTATATGATGAAGAAAAATCATTGGTAAGAAACAGCATTCTTAAGACCCTGACATCAACAGGTCAGGAAAAATCAGCTATTGTGGTATTGCAGGGTTTGATGAAGCTACGCCAGCTATCCAACCATCCTGTTATGGCAAATGAGGATTATGCATTTGGCTCAGGGAAATTTGAAACTGTGCTTCAGGATATGGAGAGCGTTATTGCGGAAGGTCACAAAATACTGGTGTTTTCATCTTTCGTCAAACATCTTGATCTATATGCGGGAGAATTAAGAAGAAAGAGAATCCGTTTTGCTATGCTTACCGGCGCCAGCACAAAAAGAGAAAAGATAGTTAACAGTTTCCAGCTTGATCCTGAAAACAAAATATTTCTAATCTCGCTTAAAGCAGGCGGAGTAGGTCTTAATCTCACAGCCGCTGATTATGTTTTTATACTCGATCCATGGTGGAACCCGGCCTCGGAAATGCAGGCTTTAAACCGGGCCCACAGGATCGGTCAGCATAAAAGTGTATTTGTTTACAGGTATATAACCAGCAACAGTATTGAAGAGAAGATAGTACGATTACAGGAGAAAAAATCAAAATTGGCTGATATATTTATATCAAGTAATAACCCACTTAAGGATATCGATATAAAGCAAATTCTCGATATAATTGGATAGTTTCATCTGGTCAGCAAAAAACCTTAGTGAACTTTCGTGATAACCTTTGTGTATCTTTGTGGTTATATGAATTCAATTTTAACACAAAGGACACAAAGTAAAACACAAAGTAACACAAAGGAAGAAAAGAATAATTAATGGTTTTATTTATAATTCCTTAGTAATTATCTTCCCTTATTTGCATGAATGCTTTTGGATGGAGACTTCCTTAGGACTTAAGTGTCTTAACCCCCCAAATAGCTGGACATAATTTGATAAATAAATTAGGTCTGATTAAGTTTGGGAACTATGACAAGAACACGACGAAATTTTACACCTGAAGAACGATTATCGATCATTCAGGAAGGAGAACGTGAAGGGCATTCCATTACGTTACGAAAGTATCAAATTGCACCATCGCTATATGCCAGGTGAAAACACAAATATCTTAATGAAGGCATTTATGGATTGAAGGATAAACATAAAAGGGTTGATCCTGTGCTTCGGGAGTTGGAACTGGAGAATGAACGGCTAAAAAGGATAATTGCTAAACAAGCTCTGGAGATCGAAGTAAAATCTGAGCTTTTAAAAAAAACTCCTATCGGATCGAAGACAAGATGAGTGTTATCACACAATATCATGGCAGTACGACAATGAAAGAGCTTGTTAAATGGGTTAACTTCCCCCGGAGCAGCTATTACTATAAACCAAGTAATAATCGTAAGGGAATACCCCCAAGTACAACCACCACAAAGAGCGATGGCACAGAAGTCAGCAATAATGAAGTTGTTGATGAGATCAAGAAAATAGTGAGCGGAGAATTTGTATGCTATGGTTATCAGAATGTAACATCGGAACTTAAGGATAAGAATTTTATCATAAATCACAAAAAGGTGTATCGGCTCATGGATGAAAATCAGTTGTTACTTGGGAAAGTGATAAAGACTCATGGGAAGAGAGAATTTGTCCAGTTCCGCAAGATAACAGCCACCCATCCAATGGAGTATTTATGCTGGGATATTAAATACATTTGGGTAAGGCGAGAACGTAAAAATTATTATCTGCTTTCAATAATGGATATTTATACCCGTCGGATCATTGACTGGATCTTCCAGAGTAGCATAAGAAAAATAGATTTGATAAAAATGATTAGTCGTATCGATCTTACTCATGGTCTCAAGGGAGTTACCGTGCGTAATGATAATGGTTCACAGTTTATTGCAAATAAAGTAAGGCATTATCTCCGTTATCTTGAGGCAAACCAGGAGTTCACCCACATCGCAACTCCCGAGGAAAACTCGTACATTGAAGCTTTCCACAGTATACTTGAAAGAGAGGTCATTAAACGCTTTGATTTTGAGAGCTATTATGAATTAAAAGCTTATATGGACCATTATAACAATAAGAGGAAACACGGCAGCCTGAAAAGAAGAACTCCAATGCAAAAGTGGAATGAATATTACACATCATTATCATCCGATATGCACCTGACAGCGCAAGTATCAGAGGAATTGTCAAGAGTGTCGGCTTGTGCGGACACTGGGCTTGCTCTTGACAATTCCGGAGATATGGCTAACTTTGCGAATCGGCTGATGAATGAAATTAACGAAAACACTAAACAAGAAGTACTAAACTCTTTTAATAAATCTGTCCAACTTATAGGGGGTTAAGACATAAGTACCTGACTTAATAAATCAAGAGAGCCGGCTGAAATCAGCCGGCTCTCTCTTTAGTTAGATCAGTTTAGGTTAGTCCTAGTAGTTCTCACGTTCTACATAGTGTGTATGAAGCAGTTCGTGCGACTTATGGCTGTTCGGCTGGTCGAGGAACTCCTTGTATATTGCAATAACATCGGGATTCAGATGAGATTTACGTATTTCTTTATGTTCATCTTCCGAGTATATAGCTTTCATACGTTTTTGTCTGATAGCAAGGTTAGTTGGAATTGGCTGACCGCCTCCTCCAATGCAACCTCCGGGGCATCCCATAATTTCAATAAAATGATATGGAGCTTTTCCTTCCCGTGCCAGCTTCATTATTTTATTGGCATTAACCAGTCCGTGTGCAATAGCAACTTTCAGTTCAGCGCCTTCAAGGAATTTCCAGGCTTCAACACATCCTTCAATTTTGATAGTAGCTTCTTTCACTCCTTCCATACCTCTCACAGGAGTGATGTTTAAATTTCCAAACGGTACCTCCCGACCTGTAACAATCTCATAAGCGGTACGTAAGGCAGCTTCCATAACGCCTCCTGTAGCTCCGAAGATCACAGCGGCACCTGTTGATTCCCCCATTATTGAATCGTAATTTGCCTCTTCTATATTTCTGAAATCGATACCTGCCTGCTTTATCATAACCGCGAGTTCACGTGTTGTAAGAACAAAATCAACATCTTTGAATCCGCTTGAACGCATTTCAGGTCTGTCTGCTTCAAATTTCTTTGCAGTACATGGCATTATTGAAACTGAAACTATTTTTGAAGGATCTATATTACGTTTCTTTGCATAATAGGTTTTCGCCAGTGCACCAAACATTTGTTGCGGCGATTTACAGGTAGAGAGGTTCGGAAGAAATTCCGGGTATTTATGTTCAATAAATTTTATCCAGCCTGGTGAACAGGAGGTAAACATTGGCAAAGAGATTTCTTTATTGCCATCAACAAGGGCTTTTTTAAGCCTTACAAGAAGTTCGGTACCTTCTTCCATAATAGTTAGGTCGGCACTGAAATCTGTATCCAAAACTGAGTTAAATCCGAGTTGTTTAAGAGCGTTAACCATTTTCCCTGTTACTCTTTCTCCCGGATCATAACCGAGATCTTCTCCAAGGGCAACTCTTACTGCAGGTGCAGTCTGTACTACAACATGTTTATCGGGATCATAGATTGCATCCCAAACCTGATCGATATATGTTTTTTCTACAAGTGCTCCCGTAGGGCAGCGGTTGACGCATTGACCACAATTGGTACAAACAACCTGGCTCATAGGCCTGTCGTGGAAAGATGAAATTTTCTGATGAGCGCCTTTATTGGCAACAGCAATTGCTGCTACCGACTGTAATTCAGTGCAGGTTCTTACGCAACGCTGACAACGGATGCATTTACTGTCGTCCTTTATAAATGAAGGAGAAGACCTGTCAATATTGTAATGTTTATCTTCCACAAGGTCAAGAAAAACGTGATCGCCAAATGCGAAATCATTAGCAAGAGACTGAAGCTCACAATTCTGGTTCTTGTAGCATTTAGTGCAATCTGATCGGTGTTCGGAAAGCAATAATTCAACTATATGTTTACGTGCATTTCTTACTTTCAGAGTGTTCGTATGTATCTCCATGCCTTCAGTTGCAGGGGTTGCACAAGAAGCAATAAGTGTTCTTGCTCCTTTTTGCTCAACAATACATACACGGCAGTTTCCTGCAACACAGAGGTCATCGTGGTTACATAGTGTGGGAATGTTAATCTTCAGTTTCTTAGCTGCTGCCAGAACTGTTGTTCCTTCCTGTACCGAGACCTTCTGGTCATTTATAAGTAGATTTATCATGATTCTTTGTTTTTGTCTGGTTAATTAATAGATGATCTCTTCCTTAAAATTACCAACTATTGATTTAAAAGCATTCCCTACAGATTGACCGAGTCCGCATTTGGCAGCTATTTTCATAGTATCTGCCAGTTTCGTCAGTTCAATAAGGTATGTGGATTTAGCTTCGCCTTTTTTCACTTTTTCAACACCCTTCAGCAATTGCTGACATCCTACCCGGCAAGGAGTACATTGGCCACAAGACTCCTCTGTAAAGAAATCAAGGTAATTATGAAGTACATTATACATTGACCGGGAACTGTTGAAAAGTTTCATGGATCCTCCTGTTGGTACACCTTCAAAGCCAATGATAGTTTCTGCAAATTTTTTCCTTGGTACACAAAAACCCGAAGCTCCTCCAACCTGAACAGCTTTTGTATCACCATCTCCAAATTCGTTTACAAACTGCTGGACAGTCATTCCGAGTTCAAGCTCAAATATACCCGGAGTGGGTGTATCACCTGAGACAGAGAATACTTTTGATCCCCTGGAATCTTTTGTTCCGTACTGGATGAAATTTTTTGCACCATGCTGAATAATCATCATGGCTGTTACCAGTGTTTCAACATTGTTTATAGAGGTTGGTTTTTCGAAGACACCCGACACAGTAGGATATGGAGGCTTATTTCTTGGTTCGCCCCGTTTGCCTTCAATTGACTCAAAAAGTGCGCTTTCTTCACCGCAGATATATGCGCCACTGCCCATACGATATTCTATCGCGAAATCATATCCAATCTCTTTTATCATCTTATGAAAAGAATCGAGTTCGATCATAAGCTTTGGCAAAAGATACCGGTATTCACCCCTCAGATAAACAATTCCTTTTTTGGCGCCGATTGCTTTGCCTGCTATTGCCATACCACCATGAACCTTATTTGAGACCCTGTCGAGTATCTCACGATCCTTAAATGTTCCGGGTTCTCCTTCATCAGCGTTACATACAATATATTTCTCAGGGTTCTTCTCTGCAGCGGTAAACTTCCATTTCATTCCTGTTGGAAATCCTGCTCCTCCCCTGCCTTTCAATCCTGAATCGAGCATCTCCTGGATGATCTCGTCCCGGCTCATTTTGAAGGCTTTTGTGAGGACTTCACAATTATCTATTTTTTCAAATATAAGGTCTACTTTATTTAATCCTTTGTTTTCCATCGTTTGGCGGATATTTATTTTTGCATATAATCTTTAATAATCTCACTCACCTTCTCTGGAGTAAGCTCTGTGTAAGGCATCTCATTAATAAGAATAGCCGGAGCTTTATGACACCATCCTATACAGTTTGTCTCGACGAGGCTGAACTGCTTATCTGATGTAGTCTCACCAACTTTTATTTTAAGAAGCTCTTCAAGAGTTTGAATTATATCACTCTTCCCTTTCATTGAGCATGTAATTGTTTTACAAACTCTTATAACATATTTCCCTTTCACCTGGGTATCGAGAAAGGTGTAAAATGAAGCTGTCCCATAAACTTCAGCAGCCGAGATATCGAGTTCTCTCGCAACTTCGACCATTGCCTCATCAGTTAGATAATTGTGCTTTTGCACAATTGCCTGAAGAATTGGCATAAGGCTCTCCCGTTCATGACCATGTTTGTCGGACAATTCCTTAACTAGATTTCCTACTTGATACATATCTGTTTTATTTTTAGGTAATTAAATGATTTAATAATCAACAAGTATTGCTTTTCAAAAGTGCTGTTAAATTAATAACATTACTTTCTAAAAAAAACTTACAAATGTCATAGTTTATTATTTAGAATGAAAATAAAGAATGGTACAAATGCATAATGGCCAAATAGTGCAACAACATAAGGCTGTTTATAAAACCATTTAAATTCCTTTGCTTTACAACATAAATCATTGAACCACAAAGGATCACAAAGTAACACAAAGGGGGAAAAAGCCAAATAATGTCTCTTTAGACAGATTGTATCATTTCACAACCGAAATCGTACTCAGCAGAGTAATATTCTTAACATTCGAGTAGTCGTACTGGAAGAGACCATTATCTCCTATCAGCACAAGTACCTTTCCGATTGGAATCACATCATAGGCCACGATACTTGGATATGTATAAATGAGATTGATTAAAAGGAGTTGAGGGTTGGCAGCATTATAGACCTTCAGTCCGGCAGTGCCATCGCAGATAAAGAGCAGATCACCATTTTTCCCCAAACCATGAGGATTAGTCATTGAATAAGATACAACAGTTTTTGGCTTTGTAATATCCTTAACATTTACTATGTCCAGAAGATTCTGATTGCCACCGCAACTGCTTCCTGTTCGCAGCGTAATATATGCAAGTGTATCGTCGACTATCACAGGATCACAACTTCTCGCATGTGTAAAAAATGTCTTCGAAACAGGTGTAGCGGGACTAGAAATATCAAATATAGCCATCCCGGTGGTTGTTCCGAGAAACATCTCATCACCTCTCAGAAACATTGTTTCCACATTCCAGCCTGGATAAAAATCATTGATCTTGACAGGAACCGTTTTATTAGTAATATCAAATACTTTCAGTGTACTCTGATCTACAACATAGAGAATGCTGCCTTTTATCCCAAACCTGGCCATAGAACCTCCTATTCCGACTCCGCTTCCGCTGACACCCGAGGAGGCGCTGAAAGAGTTGGTTTTATCCATGAGGGCAAATCCCCCGGTGTAATATATCGGATAAGGATTTGGTGAGTTGTCAATTTTTTCCTTTATCGTTTTTAATTCCCAGCTTATGACCACCCCTTTGTCCTTGTCAATAAATGCTGTCGGAAAATCTGTTTTAGCCTGGGGCACAGTATATGGAAGAATGTCATTTATCCTTCCTACCTCATGTATATTATCAATATTCTGAACATCGAGTACGACAAGATCTACATAACTATCAGCATACATAATATACCCTGAAATAGAAATATCAACTACTCCAGGCAATTTAACAAAGGCTTTCTTTACTGGCGATGCCGGATTAGTATTATCAAAAACATGAATTCCCTCCAATTCCTCAACAATAAAGATGTAGTTATCTTTAAAATAGATCTTACCCGGATTCTTCAGATCAATATTCTGAACTTCTGTTACAGCCGTACGTAAATCTTTATATGACAAGTAGACAGGTGCATACCCCTTGTATTCCTTATAAGTCAAATCTTCGCAGGAACAGAGTAAAAATGAAATCAGGGAAAAAAGTGTTAAAATTGGAATGATTTTTGCTTTCATGTGAGGTAGAGTTAGTTATTTTTGTTGAACAAAAATCATGCTAAACTTATAATCTGCTTAACCTAAAATACAATGAAAAAAATCTCTTTGTTTGTTATAATGCTGATTTTCACCATTATTAATCTATCCGCACAAAAAAATAAAGATGTTCTATACCTTAAAAACGGAAGCATCATCTACGGTAAACTTATGGAGGTAATTGATAACCAGTACAAAATAAAGACTCCTGATGGCAGTCTATTTATATTTTCGGCAGCAGAGGTCGATAAATATGTAAATGAGACGCCTGTTTATGACGGAAGGAAAAAAAGAGGTCTGGGATTTGCACTTGAGGCGGGTTTGCTTATAGGTTCACAAAGTTCGGATTACAAAGCTCCCTTCAGTTTCAACATTATAGGAAATGTAACTTCTAATGTCAGAAGTATATTTGGAATAGGTTCAGGAGTTGAATACCTTGGAAAACCCTTTACACCGCTGTTTCTTGAGTATAAGTATCTCTTTTCAAATAAAAAAACTACACCTTTTATCTTCTTCAGAGGTGGAAAGCTATTCAATCTAAAAGGCGATGATCAAAACAGTGATTATGTTTATCCTGGTTATAATAACGAAAAGTCATATACAGGTGGAGGCTCCTTCACTATAGGAACAGGTATATCATGGTCAAAAGAAGACAGCGAAACATATCTCAGTTTTGCTTACAGGTATGCACGTACAAGCTATTCCCAATATGACTATAACCATTTACTTGATACCTACTGGAACGATTATAACCGGTTAGAGATAAAATATGGCTTTAAGTTCTAGCAGGAATGATGGATTACCAGGATAATTTAAGAAACCTCAAACCGGAAAAAGAGTTCTTCATCGGAATCGATTCGGACGGATGCGTCTTTGATTCAATGGAGGTTAAGCAGAAAGAATTCTTTATACCCAATGCATTAAAATATTTCGATCTTTTCCCAGTTTCTAAAGTACTCAGGGAAACATGGGAATTCGTTAATCTCTATTCAATCTATAGGGGGGGCAACAGATTCACATCAATAATAAAAGTATTTGAACTACTATCGGAAAGGAAAGAGATAAGGGAAAATGGTTACATACTGCCCGATTTGAGCTCTTTGGAACATTGGATTAAGATCGAAACTAAACTCGGGAATGAAAATCTTCATAAGTATTTTGAATCGAATTATAATCCTCATCTTGAAAAAGTTGTGAGATGGACCGAGGCGGTCAATAAAGATATTACAGACTGGCTTCACAATATTCCGCCTTTTTTACATGCCAGGACATCTATTGAAGGAATTTCCTCAATCGCCGATGTAGTTATAGTTTCACAGACCCCACTTGAAGCTCTCGACCGCGAGTGGAGGGAGCATGATCTGAAGAAATACGTCAGGGCTATTGCAGGTCAGGAACACGGGACCAAAACAGAGCAAATTGCCCTGGCAGCCAAAGGCAAGTATGCTGACAATAAAATACTGATGATCGGCGATGCAAAAGGTGATCTTGACGCTGCCAGAAACAACGAAATTCTCTTCTACCCTATTATACCCGGAAAAGAAGATGCCTCATGGGAACATTTTCTTAATGAAGGTTTATTAAATTTCACAAGAGGTTTATATGCAGGCAGTTATGAAAATACGCTTCTTTCAGAATTCGGTAAATCCTTACCTGAAAAACCGCCCTGGCTGTAATAGTAAGTGCTCTTGCTCTATGCCCCCTGCTATTCTACAGGCACCCACACCTCCGCCCTTGTGCCTACAGATTCACCGTTTTCATTGTGCAAATCAATAATATAGTGTCTTATTGGTCTTTTATTAATCTGGTTCAGGATATCGTAAAATTCCCCTGTCAGCCTCAACCCTTTTCCAGTTGAAGTACTCTGTCCTTCAGCTTTTTCCCTGCCAATACCGTTATCTTCTACCGAAAGTACCAGGTAATCTTTATTCATCTCAGCTCCTATTTTCAATATCCCCCCTTCGGTACGCGACATAATACCGTGCTTTATCGCATTTTCAGCGAAGGTATGCAGTACAAGCTTCGGCACCTGCTCAAGCTGACTCACCCCTGTACCGATCATTATCTCGTAATTGAATTTCTCGCCATACCTTAGTTTTTCGAGCTCGAGGTATGTTGTAACAAATTCCAGCTCTTCTCCCAGGCTCCGATAAATCCGTTCCGCATCATTTATTAAGCCCCTCAGCAGCTGTGTAAATTTATTCATATAGTCGTAGGCCAGCTGACGATCTTCAAGATAAATCAAAGATGCAATTGAATTGAGGGTATTGAAAGTAAAGTGAGGATCAAGTTGCGATTTAATACCCTGGAGCTGCAGGGTAACCAACCTTCGGTTCAGGCCCTCCTTTTGTACGACCTGGAGAGTATTCATTCTTTTAATTAGAATTATAAAAAGAAGGAACAGCAGGTAAACGGCAGGATAGGCAAGAAATCCGATATAGTAATAGTTATTCCATTTCAACTTCAGAAAATAACTGTTTTTACCTGAGGTAAGGAATAGTTTATGCTCATGATCTTTTGACCAAAAATCAGAAAATCGCCAAATGGTGTCCGGGGTTTTAAAACTGGTTTCCGCCAACATTTGCAGTCCCGAACTATATACCACAAGTTTTTCCTCAATATCTGAATAAAGCAGAAACTCCTCTTCCCCATCACCATTAAGATCAGCCTTATATATGGGAATCTGTGAATTAAACGGCAAATCAACCTTACGGACAATCTCGAGTTTGTCGTTCAGTTCAATAAATTTATCTTTAAGCAGATAGATCTTATCAGCCTTATCAGATTTTACAACTAATAACTGAATAGATCCCGATAATCCCAAATCATTATAAAGACGATATCTGACAAGTTTCCCATCGGCAGAATAAATCATTATTCGAGGTTTTAATACAGTGGTATCAACTCCATGAGGCAGGTGAGAGAGTACATATCCGTTGAATGAGTTGCTGTTATATCCAAATGTCTCAAGGCTGTTTACATATCCGGGAAATTCAACAGGAGAAAATTCAAACTTCAGTTTGTCATTGAATACCATAAACCAGGTGCTGCTGTCGGAAAATGGCACACTGTTCCCATAATTTCCGCATGCCGACATCAATCCAAAGATCTCGGGCCTCTTATCTCCGTTAACATCCTGCATTTGGGGATTCAAACTTATCATTCCTATAAACTGGCTGGATATCAGTGTTTTATGAACCAGGTCGAAAAAATATAACCTTCTGGGATCCTGTTTGAAACCGGTACTAATTCCAAAGTATAACTCATCTTTCCCGTCGCCGTTTTCATCAAAAAACCCTGCAGGTTTAAGAACTGATGTCACCTCACCTTTTATGTATCCGATTTTGGTAATAAATATCCGATCCATTCTTGTCCCATGAGGTTCAAGCATTTCATTCACATTAAGAAATAATGAATCTCCTTTATATGTGAAAATATATATTTCCTGTTTGTGGTTATGATCATAGTCGCCAAAGAAAATGTCGGAGATCATCGGATTTATGCTATCGAGTAGATTCCATTGATCGTAGAAATGAAGATCTTTATCTCTGACGCCAACATAAAAATATGGAATACCTTTCTCGGCATAAACTAGTTCAGAAATTGAGTCGGAGTTAAGATCCGAGTACCTATACTGACCGTTATGGTATTCTCCGGGTTCTATGGACATGCTATATTTCGAACCAACAGGCGAGAGAAAAAACATTATTATTATGGTAGGGATAATAGCCAGAAACCCCGAAGAATAGATTATCTTCTTTAGTATGGAACCAATGTTCATTATTTATATTATATCCAGATCCTTCAAATGCTGCCTGGGAATTTTTACGGTCACAGACTCTCCATCGTGAACAAGTAAAATGGTGCATTCTTTACGATCAAGCATTGTAATATACTCAAAATTAATAATATATGATCGTCCGACACGTATAAAACCGTTCATAGGGAGAAGGTCAACAACCTTTCCCAGGTTCATTGAGCATAAATGATGTTTCTTTCCTGTACAAACGGATGTATAATTTCCCTCAGCCTTACAGTACAGAATGTCAGCAGGATTAATGAATAAGGTACCGGTACGGGTATTGACGCGGATCCTGGTTAGCCGGTCATGAGCTTCAACTGATTTTACCGGTCTGGCAGGCCCTGAATTTATATTTTTGCTATCAGTAAACCTTGTCAGACATTGTTTTAGCTCTTTTCGGTTAACAGGTTTAAGAAGATAATCAAATGCCTGGTTTTTAATTGCATCAATAGCATATTGGTCATATGCTGTGACAAAGACAATTTTGTGTTCCTTATATCTTTGAGGCAGATTCTGGATAAAAGCAAACCCATCTTTGCCGGGCATTTTTATATCAAGAAAGATGATATCGGGTTCAAACAGGTTCAACTCAGCATAAGCTATATCGACAGAGTGAGCTAATCTAATGTCGTTAAAGATAAGAGTCTCCTCCAGAAGTTTGCTCAGTAATATTCTTGCATTCTCTTCATCATCAACAATTAAAGCTCTAAGCTTTCGTTCCATGCATCAGGCAGTTTAGACTTTTCAGGTTAAATGTACGAAAAGAATTTGTTTTTTTCTCTCGATGAATAATCATATTTTTGTCGAAACTGACGATACATTAAATCTGATCCAGATGAATATTGATATTAATAAAAGAGCCGCAGATAATATCCGCATTCTTTCGATGGCAATGGTAGAAAAATCAAAATCGGGTCATCCCGGAGGAGCTATGGGAGGTGCTGATTATATTCATGTTCTTTTTTCCGAATTCCTGAATTTTGATCCTAATGATCCTGCATGGATCAATCGAGACCGCTTCTTTCTCGATCCCGGACATATGTCACCTATGCTTTATTCCATTCTTACATTGACTGGTCGTTTTACAACTGAGGAATTAAAGAATTTCCGTCAATGGGGAAGTTCAACACCGGGCCATCCTGAACTTGATGTTCTGAAGGGAATTGAGAACACATCAGGTCCACTGGGCCAGGGTCATACAATGGCAGTTGGGGCAGCAATTGCAGAAAGGTTTCTTGCCAGCAGATTCGGAGAACTATTTGCTCATAAAATCTTTACCTACATCTCCGACGGAGGAGTTCAGGAAGAGATATCACAGGGCGCAGGGCGTCTGGCCGGATTTCTTGGGCTAAACAACCTGATCATGTTTTATGATTCGAATGATATCCAGCTTTCGACTGAAACAAAAGCAGTTACTATTGAAGACACAGCAATGAAATATACTGCCTGGGGCTGGAATGTAATTAAGATTGACGGAAACGATCAAAAACAGATAAGAGAGGCCCTCACCTCGGCAATGGGTCAAAAACACAAGCCAACGATAATTATTGGCAAAACCATTATGGGGAAAGGTCTTCTTGACAATGAAGGAAACAGCTTTGAAAGGAAGACCTCCACGCATGGAATGCCGGTTAGTGAGGCAGGCGGTTCTTTTGAAAAATCACTTGTTAATCTCGGAGGCAGCCTGTCAGATCCTTTCCAGATTTTTCCTGAGGTTAGTGAACATTATAGAAAAGTTCTTCAGTCAAAGCAAAAAACCTCTTCAGATTGGAAGAATGCCAAAAGTGAATGGGCAGAAAAGAACGGACAACTAGATAAAAAGCTTCATTCTTTTTATTCGGGAGAGATCCCTGCTATTGACTTCAAATCCATACCTCAAAAGGAGGGATCTGCTACCAGGGCAGCATCAGCTGCAGTTCTTGGGGTGCTTGCGAAAAACGTTGAAAATATGGTTGTTGCTTCAGCAGATCTTTCTAACTCCGATAAAACAGATGGTTTCCTCAAAAATACGCATGCTTTTATCAATGGCGATTTCACCGGAGCCTTTCTACAAACAGGAGTTTCGGAACTGACAATGGCAGCAATAATGAACGGAATGGCACTACATGGTGGCATTATACCAGCCTGCGCGACTTTCTTTGTTTTTTCCGATTACATGAAACCGGCTGTCAGACTGGCATGTCTGATGCAATTACCAGTAAAATACATCTGGACCCACGATGCTTTCAGGGTTGGCGAGGACGGTCCAACACATCAGCCCGTGGAGCAGGAAGCCCAATTAAGACTCATGGAACATCTTAAGAACCATCATGGAGATGACAGTATGCTTGTTTTGCGACCGGCAGATTCCAATGAAACAACTGTTGCATGGAAAATGGCCCTGGAAAACAAGAAGACACCAACTGCACTGATTCTTTCAAGACAAAACATAAAAGATCTGCCATCAGAAAATAGCAACAGATATGCCGATGCGTTACAATCTGAAAGAGGGGCGTATGTCGTTCAGGACTGTAAAGGAAGACCCGATATTATTCTGATTGCCAGCGGGTCTGAAGTATCAACACTCTTTGAAGGAGCCCAACTTTTAGAGAAAGATAACCTTAAGATCAGATTAGTTTCTGCCCCTTCAGAAGGGCTATTCAGGAATCAACCTGAAAGCTATAAAAAATCAGTACTGCCTGATGATGTTCCAATTTTCGGGCTCACTGCCGGATTATCTGTAACCTTGCAGGGACTTGTTGGTCCAAAGGGTGTCGTATGGGGAATGAATAGTTTTGGTTATTCAGCGCCTTATAAGATACTTGATGAAAAACTAGGCTTTACGGCTGATAATGTGTACAAACGTGTGAAGGAGTACCTGGCTGGTTGAGGTTGAGGTTAAATTTTAATGAATTCTGCTACTTTCTCAAGCAGACTCTTTCTGTTTATTGGCTTGCTTAGATAACCATCACAACCAGCGGACATAATCCTTTCTTCATCACCCGACATAGCGTAAGCTGTAATAGCAATAATATATACATTTTTGTCTATCAGCTTGATTTGCCTGGTTGCTTCAAAACCATCGATCTCAGGCATCTTAATATCCATCAGTATTAAATTGATATCCCTGTTGGCTTTGAAAAGATCAATAGCTTCCCGCCCATTTGCTGCATGCAAGATTTTGGCGCCTGTTTCTCTTGTCAGAAGAGCATTAAGATAGTAGAAGTTTGTTTCATCGTCTTCAGCGACTAGGATCAAGGATCCTTTTCCAACATCCTTCTTATCTTTCACGGGCACATCGGGTGAATGGGTTTCTTTATCAGTTTTGGCTGGAATTGTCAGATAAAAGCTAGACCCGGCTCCAGGTGTAGAATCCAATCTGATCTTTCCTCCTATTGCATCAGACATACCCCTCGAAATTGATAATCCAAGTCCGCTTCCCTCAGTCACTTTATAAGGATGCTGGCTGTCCTTAAAAAACCTGTCGAATATGGAATTGTAAGAATCCATATTTATCCCAATACCAGTGTCTTTTACAAAAAACTCAATATCCCCTGATATAAGATTAAACCCAAAACGGATGCTTCCTTTTTCTGTAAATTTGATTGCATTGTCGATAAAATGAGAAATAATTTTCTGGCATATTTCCGGATCGGAATTCATAACAAAATTTTCATGATGCCCGGGGATCTCAAGAATAATATCCAGATGTTTGTTCCGGCAAGCAGTTTCAAAATTATTATATATCCTTCTTAGTATTCCTGAGGGCACA